>Ga0307514_10000242_pt1 | contig 141817 bp, 167 predicted proteins | sample 16_EM_MG_FD_203088 | JGI IMG/M metagenome (GOLD analysis project Ga0307514, IMG submission 203088) | Populus trichocarpa ectomycorrhiza microbial communities from riparian zone in the Pacific Northwest, United States - 16_EM | ecosystem: Host-associated > Plants > Roots > Unclassified...
AGATATTCGGTACGGAGCTAAGTCTCCGTCGCGATGTCAATATAAGGTTGGCGGTTACCCGGCGCTGGACACCTCACGTGACCATCCGGCAACCCTAACCACGCATACTTGACAACGCCGTTACACAGGTGAAGAAGCAGTGAAGCAACCTTTGGAGAATTATACGACAATCAAAAATGAAAATAAGACAGGATTTTTTACAATCGGTGACAAAGGTCCAGATATGGCAAGCATTGAGGTATACAAAGCCAAGGGGTCAACAAACTACAAAGGGCTTGAGGTCCAGAACAGAAGAGGTGGTGGAATCCTGGGATCAAAAGGCAGAATTAATAAAAGAAGAAGCATTTCCGAAACCGCTGAAGGGCGTGGAGAGGAAGACCAAAGAAGAAGGAGGAGAAATGTGGAAAAAGATTACTGAGGAAGACATCCGAGAGGCTCTGTTTGATCAGTCAGTTAAGAAGGCACCCGGTCCGGATAGACTAGAGTGTAAGGTGATCAGATTGTTGTGGGAATGGGATTCCTGGAGGATAATTGAGATTGTTAAAGCGTTGTTTTGGTTAGAAGTGCACCCTCAAGTTTGGAAGGAGGCTAGGGGGGTGGTGATACTGAAGCCGAATAAGCCAATTTATGGAGTCACCAAGGCATATAGGGTGATAACGTTGTTAAATTGTCTGGGGAAAGTGGTCGAGAAAGTGGCAGCCAATGCAATAGCAGATCACTGTAAGCGAAGGGAGTTACTTCATGATGGACAGTTTGGATGCAGAAAAAGAAGGTCAGCAGTGGATGCAATTGGAAGGTTGATGAAGAAAGTAGAAGTGGCGTGGGGAAGGGGGAATACTGCAGCCGTGTTGTTAATGGATGTTAAAGGAGCCTTTCCATATGTGGCGAAGGGGAATTTAATAAAAAGAATGGAAGAGATGGGATTTGAAGCCGATCTGGTGAGATTAGTGTTAGCAACGGTTCCAGTTTTGGACCCGGCCGGTTTTATAGGTCTGCGTGGCAACGGCCTTACCCCATCAAAAATCGACGATTTTTTAAGTGAACCATCACATTAAGGCCACAAATATTGATCAGAGAGTTTAGTGTTTGGTATGTAAAATATGCAGCTCTGCATGGCGGATCTTTTGGCTGTCTCTGAATTTCGATATCTTCAAACCTCGGCAAGCGGTAGCCCAAAAACCTCGTTTTTGGGCCAAAAATCACATTAAGTTCAAAGTAGCTTGCTGAGTTTTGAAGATATCAAAAATCGGAGACAACCAAAAGATGCGCCGTCTGAAGCTGCATATTTTATATACCAAACACTAAATTTTCTGATCAATATTCATGGTCTTAATTGAGGGAACCGTTTGGCACAAACCTGGACTGAATAGGCCAGTTCTGGGTTTTCTTGGAACCGCTATATTAGAAACGGTCCGAAAACGGAACCGTTGCTAACAGTAGGTGAGATGGGTTGAAAATTCTATGGGAGAAAGAAAAGTAATTATGTTGATGGACGGAAAGGAGGGGGACAGTATAGATGTGGAAACGGGAATTCCGCAGGGGTTGCCAGTGTCACCAGTACTTTTCATTATATAACTTTTGGGGTTGTTCGGCAAGGTTGAAGAAGAGGAAAAAGAGAGTGAAAGCGAGGGTATATCTTTTGTTGATGATGTGGCATGGGTGGTAGAGGGGGAGGATGTGGGGGAATGCACACAACGACTGGAGATATGCGCAGCGAGAGTACAGTAATGGGCGAAGGAAAACGTCTGTCAATTTGACATTGAAAAAACCGAAGCGATATTGTTTACTCGAAGGAGAATCAATAGGGAACTGAAGATGAAGGCCAAGATAAGGGTCGGAAATCATGAGGTTCAATATAATAAAGAAGCAACAAGATGGTTGGGAGTATGGCTGGATGGTATGCTTACTCTGAATGATCATACGAAGAAGACTCTAGCAAACGCTAGAAGGGCACAGAATAGGGTGAGATCGTTGATGGGAAAATCAGGATTGAACCCAGCAGGATGTCAATGAATCCAAGTTGTGGCAGTTCAGGCGGTGGCCCTGTATGGGGCAGAGCTGTGGTGGCGGCGGGGATAAAAGAATCGAGCACAGGAGGTACCAAAGTTGTTAAATGAGCAGGGCAGAAGGGTAACCGGATGCTTTGGTACAATACCTCAAGGAGCTGTGATGAACGATGCTGGATTTAGACCGGCGAGTGCATTTTTTAATAATCAGGTTAGGCGATATAAGATGAGGCAGATGATGATACCCGATGCAGTTGGTGGAGGGAAGATGTTGGAAATGGAAGGAAATATCATTCGGAGGGTGGAGAGGATTGTTGAGTTGATCCTGGAGGAGTTTCATGAAAAGAGGCGATATGAAAGAACGACGTTACTGACTGTTAAGAAAGGCCTGAGAGGCAAAGTGATTATTCAGAAAGAAGAGAAGGCTCTGGAGGAAGCAAGGAAAGAGAGAGATGGCCTTGTTCTTTGGACTGATAGATCGAGAAAAGAAGATGAGTGGGTAGGGTGCACAGTGGTATGGAAAGAAGAAAAGTGGAAGAAGAGAAGGGTGTACCTAGGCCAACAGAAACAAGCATTTGACGCGGAAATGTATGCAATATCGGAAGCATTGAAGATTGCGGACGAGATTGGCAGAGAAAAAGATGTGAGGAGTGTGACGGTTTTTATGGACTCCCAAGCAGCTTTATGAAGAATACAATCGGACAAGCCAGGAGCAGAACAGGCTTTGGCACTGCGAACGATGAATTGGGAAAGCGAGTTGACCGATGAGGATATCCAAGTGGAGTACAGGTGGGTACCGGCACATAAGTATATCGAAGGCAACGAAAAAGCGGACCTACAAGCGATGAAAGGGGCGTACGGGTGTTGAGGGAAAAATACCGAGATGCAGAAAGTGCTGCCTCATTTGGAATATGTTTGTTTTACCCATATTAGTTGAAGGTTAACTGAGACGAAATGGGAAGAGAGTAAGAAAGAAATACAAGAGATGAGGATGAGGTCAAAGCATAGTTACCGGTATGATTTGGTGAAAAGGGGGGGTAACAAAGCAGTGATGGAATCCCGGAAGTCGATTGCGGCAAGGTTTTACCAACTTAAGACAGGGCATGCTCTTTTGGGGGAATACTTAAGGCGAATCAGAAAATGAAGAGATATGAAATGCTGGTGGTGTGGGCATGAATATCAGACAAGAGATCACCTGTTTAAATGGTGTAAGAGATGGAAACGAGAGCAGAAGCGGCTTTGGGTTGACGGGCAAGAGGGGGAAGATAGATATGATGGTATTGAGAAAGTGATGAAAAAGCCAAAGATTAGTTTGCTGATGTCTCTTGTTTTTGCAGAAGAAAAATATTCACAGGCACTGTTGGATTTTCTTTCTGTTCCAGATGTCGGCAGAATTAGCGGAGTGGTGGAGGAGGAGGACTCAGATCACGAGGAGTTGAGTGATGGGGGGGTGTAAAAGTTTGAGGGTGTTGTTTTGTTTGGCGGTTTCTTTTGTTAAGGGGGAGAGGACTCGCGACTTTGCTTTTGTTTCTTTATGTTACGGAAGAAGCGGGGAGGAAATGTGTACTGGATATGCCATGGCCGCTAGCGGCCGAATGCAATATGATTACAAACAAACAAACTATTCTGCACATATCACACATTTACACAATAATATGGACAGGATATATGAACTGGCAGTGAGCTCACGCTTAGACAAGGTCTGAGTGTAGTAATGGTACATACAGTAAAACGACGGCAATCTCAGCAATTATTTATACAGGGCCGTCGTAGTCTTCCCAAGCAGCCGAAGGAGAAGGTATCCGAATGCTACAGTGTCGACGCCACCCGCTTTAGCTCTACTATATAAAAAAAAACTACGTTTACACGCTTCTTTGCTTGGATACGCTTTTGGAAAATAGGCGGGCTTTCCACAATGCTATCACCTAAGGTTCTCTCGTGCCCAGTGTGGTGGCGGAATAAAGCTAGCCGCGTGCGAGCTTGCGAGCACGTGGCCAGACAAACTGGGAACGAAAGAATACCTAAGGGTGTTCTTAGTGGAAAGGCTTAAATACGCTCGCATCGAGATTTTCGGGTTCCGGCCGATCCTCCTAAAGAATTCAGGTATGGGTGTAAAAATCGGAAAAATATCTGGAAGGAAATTTCTGCAGCTCGAAATAAGTCCAATGTCAACTACTTAAGTAATTAGAGGAATGGGTGTGATTGGCTGAAATATCAGACTAATATGGGAGCTTTGACCAGCCATCAAGGTCATTTAGAATACTCTCCCGCCGTTGCGTGGGTTTCCCGATATTTGCACTGGGAGACTAGCGGCAGCTCGCTTCCCCCTTTTAGTCTCAATTAAACGTTAGCGCTCTGCAACGCGGCTAACTAAGATTACCGCTTCTTACACGACTTCGCGCAACACAACTAGAACATTAGGTAAATCTCTGTCCGTCAGTTCCTCTCCCTCTTCACTCATTCTCGCTCAAGCTGTCGAAAACCGTACACCTACATCTTTGTGATTACTAGAAACTTGCCTATAGATAAGCTTTTATAATGCGTGGGCGTTTCTATGGATGTTATCGAGCGGTATCGTATCATTCCGTCTAGTTCGACGACCGCGTGAAAGAAGGGCAATACCAAGTCTCCAACATGCTGAGCTTCGGCGCCTTTTCTACCGTCTGGTTGGCGAGGGATCTTGGGTATGTACCTAGCTCTATATTCACTCGCACCCTCTGACCCTGTGCAGAGAGGAGCGAAACGTAACCATCAAAGTCATCGTCGCCGAAAGTCGGCCTCGGACAACCACCAGCTGTAGATCCTGTAGACTCCTGAATAGCTGTGACAACCCCGGCTACAAGAACGTCCTGCATATGCTACTCTAGACTCATTTTATGCCGATGGTCCGAACGGTGGTCACTGTTCGTAACTGAATGAAGGGCTTTATCGGTTCGATTAATATCTCCCTACTTATCAGAATCCTTGCCGCAACCTCTGAATCTATTCGAGCGCTTAAGTATGAGGTCCGGGGATGTCTCATCCCATCTCTTATTCCAGTATGGTGTCCTGGGCTCTTTCATCTTCGGAGGGGCTATTTGAACTTAATCGGGGAAAGGGCGGATTTTCTGCCTCACTGTTATATGACGTTAATAGGAAAAGGGAGGATTTCACTTGTGAAATGGAGATGCTAAGATGACTCAGATGATGGGATTGAATAGACGAGATATGTACCTGAGTCGGGGAGTAAAGTATTGGACGCTTCTGTTCTGGCAAACAACCACACAGAAACGGTAAAACTGAGAGCGCCACACACAGTTTTAGGTGAAGCACAATGTGAATAATTGTAAACACGGTAAAGCTGGGGAGTTCACTAACTTCCACTTCAAAATTCCTGAACTTGAGTAGACTTAGATTAGATAGTGGATAATTTTGCCAAAGTCACGTGCTAGTTTGCCCAATAGTGGTAGCGCACACGTGATCGAAGGTGAATAGAATTCATCATATCATCTTCTCTTCCCCGCTCCTCTCCATACATTCCTCACACATATTCGAGTAGACTCTTTCTCGTGGCCTGTGAATGTGTGACCGAGAGGAATAGGCGCCACACGTGTAGAGCGTGAGATAGAGGATGGTGGTCAACACCATAGTACCAGCCACAGCCTACGTCATGCGACCTCAGACGAGCCCGAGTGCGTTTGAGCGTGACACATGCCGACAATGTAGACTCGGCCATGGGTAGTCTCACCCGAGTCAACTGCTATTGTCGTCTGGGGCTGCATGGGCTTTCAAAACTGCTCCAGGTGGGGTATCTAGTTGGCATGGGACCAGCCCCGTCTGGCAGTGCCCGGGCAGTGCTGGCGAGCTCCGAAATAGGAGGAACTTTGTACAATGATGTACTGCACTACCATTAAAGACCTGAGCTACAGCATTCCATAGTCCTAGGGCTGGGAGAGGCATAGCTGAGAGAAACGACAGCTGGCGAAGTTGGTTTAAGGTTCAGCAGTTAGTCATAGCCACCGTGGCAATCCAGACGCACTCCGCCCCGCGATTAACGCAGTGATGAAATCACCTAGGTACCTGGCTGTGTGCAATTTGACGTTTACATTTGGCTCCACTGTAATGGCCTAGTCAAGATACTGCCACATTGCCAGCTAAGGTAGTTTAATGTAAGGCGATTGAGATCACTGGTACACGAAACTTGTTCTTGCTTCTTCACAAAAAAAAATACAGTCGATGTTCTCACCGATAGTCCGAAGATATGGTTATTCAATGTCTTTATCGCTTACTAGTCCTGCTAGTATATACCATACGTCGAATTATTTTAGCTAATTTATAACAACCGAATCTAACAGACTATATACTTATATTATTCTCGCCCGAAACATTCAAAGACTTTCAGCAACGATTTCTGAAGTTATAGTGTATCCTCGTGTACGTAGCCTATGCTATTACTTGATTTCAAAGACTGCTACTGTTCGAGACTCAATCAATCATAATCAACGGTGGGAGGTACTTGAGGAATTCCAAAGCCTGTAGGATGAGGTATGCCATCTACGGTAACCTTTTGCTCAAGTGTGCAATACAACGATTCTTGCATGAAACTAAGACTTGTCGGGTTACAATTGACAACTTGAGCGCTTGTTACACCAGTAGAATACTCGAGTATTGGATAATGAATATGATTTATGACGAGTATCTTCTTTTTGGACTACTTTATCTTTAACAGGCTCACACTTTATCTTTAGTAAAGCGTGACTAGATAAACATACGGCCGCCGTACCATCTAGCGACGTCTGTAGCCTGCATACATTGAATCCAAAATATTGCATGCAGGATAAAGTATTCGAGAGAGTCACTCAGCCTTCATGCTCTTTGTGATACTTCTGGACAAGCACATACATTCAACCTTGTAGAATCTGCAAGCAGGATGTTTACTCAATAATTGGCAGAGCATTGATGTGACCAGAAATCGCAAAGAAGCCTGGCAGGTACACCGACATCTCCAACAGAGCCCCGTCGACCGTGTATCAATGTGTCGTCAGGCTATATTACTCGGAACTGGTCCGTTCCATTCCGATGGTCACCTAGTCTCGATTCACAGTTCCGAACGGGTGTCGAACAAAACCATCACCAGAAAATAGTAGGAAGATAACCTAGTACATAAGAAGAAGTATAGGTGCATACTTTGTGTCATGATCACACATCTAATAGCCACTAATTATCATCTTCATTAACACCTGCCCTCAGCAAAGGGAAGCATGGAGAGCTTGGAAATATCAAGAAACCAATGCCCACCCACTCTTGTAAACCAGACCTTTCGCCTTTCTCTCGGTTCGTCCCCCAGAACTGACGAAACTCATGGAAACAAGAGCACTTCCTCCCACCTTCAAACAGAAGCAGTTGAAGCAAATCTGTGTACCGCGGAAATTATTTCCATGTTTCCATCGTGGCAGATCTGAACGGAGGCCTACCCGGCATTATGCACCTTTCCAACTCTCCCATGCGATCCAAACTTGTAAACCCCCGATAAGAACTCCTGCCAAGCCGAAGATCACAGTCAAAAAAAACACGACTACAGCTATCCACATAGTATACCAAGTCTGCTTATTACGACTATCGAACCATAGCTGCCGGAGAGAAGTCGGTTTCGCTGAATTTAGGGCCTCGCTCAAGGTCTCCAACCGTTCGCCATAGAATGGGAAATTAGAGAGTACAAAGGGAGGTTCCATCGCCGGCACGGATGTTCCCATGGGGATGTTCCCGACAATCTCGTCAAGTTTCTTATCTTTTTGTAGCTTTCGAAGATAACCCGTGCAATCAGTGCGCCAAGGGGGGAAAAGTATTTGGAATGTCTGCCGTGTTTCGCGTAGGAAAGCTTCGCTGAAAACATTGCTATATATATACCTGTGATCAGCACTTTAATACGCATAAAAGCGCAATTGGGGACCATACGAGCCAGGAGTTGGCGTTGTCCCCTTTGATGGCTTCAGGTGGAGCTCTAGAAAATACCCACAACGAAAGACATAGAGTCGTTGTGGCTGTCTTTTCCTGTCGAGATATAAATGATCGGCCAAGTTTTCTGTGGGTACAATATTGATATCTGCAAGACGATCGAGGTTGAGGACGTGGAACTCTTCATCTAAGGTACCTTTGCTAACCACAGCTGAAGAAGCTCCAGCTCCAGCCAATTTCGTCTCCACAAATGATAGCACAGAAACGCTCGAGTCCCATTCGATGGTTCTTGTGCCGGCCACAATGTTTCCGTCGGAACGATCCCGAATATTTATCATGAGCCACAAGCGCAGGCAAAGCGTTATTCCTAGGTTTTGGCTCTGTGAGAGGGCCATCCGGAAAGATCGACATTCCTCCGCCAGAACTGCCCGGAGGACTTCGCCCGAACTATCCCGTTGGCAGGATATCGTAGTTACTGCACTGAGGACTTCTCGGTGGCTTTGAAACGGTACAGTGTTGGCCGAATGCCGGCACTCGCGTTCGTAATACCGGAGGTAAAGGGTGAAGCGTGGCTCGTTATAAAGGAACCGTGATTCTGGGACTTCTTCGCTCCAGAGGGTATTTACGATAGTTTGTTTGGCGGCAGGTAAGGGCCCAAGCTTACTGGTAAGAGGGATATCCAAGGGATCGCGGTTCATTCTTTGAACGGCGTAAACGGCTGAATTCGAACTTCGGATGCGGTATGTGTAAAGTTGTGTGCTTAGTTATTTCCTTTTCTAAGTGTCAAAATGGGTGATTACCCACTGTGGGGACGGCTGATGAGGGCCCGAATTTGTATCTAGTTATGTCGTCCGCAGCAAGGCGCAGCTGTTATTCTAGGGCGACTAGGGGAAGTCAAAGCGCATAACACTGATTGGTATTTGATCTACCCAAAATACGCTCTACCGGAGTGCGAACTGCCAACCTCAAGCTGGCCCCATGATCTTCGTAACATCACGCAAAGCGCTTATAGAAGTGATCAGGAGTTCAGCCGCACCGATACCAACGGCAACTATCAAGGCAGGGCTGTAAAGTGATTCATCCGAACGCATCTCACCGCGATTGGGAGGGATTATTTAGCACATAATGTACTCCAAGATAGATATAGGTTGTGCGCAGAAATGATGTTGGATTTGCGCAAGTTTAAGGCTATGGCTTGGCGTTTCAGTTTACCCAGTGCTTGGGTAGGGAGAAGATTTGAGATAATCAAGATGATCAGCAGCCTTGAGAGAGTGCACTAGTACTTTTGTTACTTTGCGCTGCTGTTCCCATCCAACTTCGTTCAATTGCATATGTATTTCGAACCCATTCCCAACACCAAGCATGTACCAGCAGGACCGTTGGCAAATCAGAGCGTCCCGTTGAAGAAAGTGGCTGCAACCTATGGGATCCTCAGCCGCAGCAAAAGAAAAGCTGCAGGAGTGGTACAAGATCTGTTTTGAAAGGAAGAGGGTTCTCTGTGACAACCTTTACGCCTCAAAGATTGTCAAAACCGTCTCATCTCATCGGCTCTCGCGCTGGTGCTTTCGGTACTTGAGAACTCTCGGCCACTAACGGCCTAGTCGCGCCCTAAAACTCGCCTCCCAAGACCAATTGTAATCGACGATTCTCTCTATCACCTACTGTATCTACAAATTTGTGGGGAATGTCAGTACCAACGTAATTGGGTGATACTGGAAAGACGTGCGCCTTAGTGAATGGGATAACAGCTATTAACGCAGTTAAGGACAGATGGAAACGTTGCAGATATCTCTTCCACACGAATCACGCTCTCAACGGGAGTCCACTTCTCCTCAGGAAGACCAAAAGGATATTGAAAGTGGTAGACTACACCTACGCCCCAGAAATATGCGTAGGAGAGTTGCTTCAAGATATCACCAGATCCTTCAACTTTTAAAGTTGTCCGCTCCAAGCCACCCGCCGAGCGCCAGGCCACCAGCAACACCGTTGCTTCAGATCACAACACCGACAGGAATCACGGCGACAGCTTCGGTGCCGCCAGCGCCGAACTGTAGCAATGGCTCTGCACCCGCAATACCGACAGTGCCGGCTTGTAGCAATGGGGCTGCACCCTCAATATCGACAGAAGCAACACCTCCACTCCCGCCAACCGCTACGTCAATAGACATCGCTTGTAGGGTACCCGAAAATCATCCTCTCGTATCAGAATACGTGAATGAAGTGTTGCCCAAACTAAGGAAAATGATGGATCGTTACTTCTCTACCCCGCGGGGGGGCGAACCTATTGAAGTCTTCTTGAAATGGGGATCTGTCTCGGAGAAACTGACTGTGTTTATATCTTTCAGAAAACCCAGGAAGATGCGTCGCGCAATTGAGGAGAGCGGCTGTATCAATCATCGGAACTTTGATGTGGTGGTTGAGAGAGGGCCAGATTTACGGTATGTCACTGGGCGGGGGATTCATCCGGAGTATCGGAACCATCCTCTCAGCATACCAGATTTGCCTGGTTATGCTTCTGGCCTTCCAATTCGATCATTTCGTGAGGGTGAGCCACTAGGAACAGCGCTGATAGGAGGAGTCATACGGATCGATGGTCGACTGTGGGGTCTCACAGTATTTCACTTCTTAAAGGGATCATGGAAAAAGGACAGCACTGTCGCTGAGAACGAGCGCGAACTAGAAATTAGTACATCTAGAGAATGCAGCGACACGAGCAGTCTGTGGTCAGTACATACAGCAACTACTGACCCAGCATCCCCGCTGGATACCCAGCTCGACGCCCCATTATCAGACGTCGTATCAGACGTCGAAGTTTACTTGCAGCCCTGGACTCAGCTGGAGACAACCATTGCAGAGGTTGTAGGGGGTGAGCCCATCCAAATGCGAATACGTTCGACTTCCGGTACCCGATTGAGTGAATTTCCGTATTACCAGCCCGGTAACACATCCCTCGAATTGGGGGACTTGGACGCAGAGGATATACGTTGTATCATGGATTGGGCATTGGTCGACTTAGGAGAGATACCCTTGTTATCTAATAGCTATGCCGACAAGCACGATGGAGATTTCCAATTGAAGACAGTCAGAACTACGACGGATCCTGGGGATAAGGCAGTCGATATTCTGGTAGAGGGTGGGGTCTATTGCAAAGGTGTTGCATCCGGGATTCCTTGTCTTCTAGGCCTTCAGAACACAAGGGGCTACGGATTGGCGTTTATGATATCCACAGATAGCGAGCTACGTGAGTTGTTCCCATTCGAAATGGGTTGTAATGGTAACACTGACGAAGGGACTTGTAACTTCACAGGGGAAGGCATATCTGGTGCATGGATTGTCGATTCTAACACATCAGAACTAATTGGGCATCTTTTTGCCGTGTCTACACCTTCGAACCGGGGATACTTCATACCAATTAATGAGACATTCAAAGATATCGGGGCAACTTTGAACGCCGACAAAGTACATGTACAAGTGGTTTTAGGCGAGCAACTAGGAGATACTGCCAATTCCGCAAGGCCCAGTCTCCACAACCCTTACGATTCTGGCCACTCGACCGAAACCCCACACATTTACCCTATTACTGCAGTACAACGCCAAACAACCCCAGAGTCACTGTTACAGAAGGTATTTCAAGGTGTCAAGCGCTCCTTTACAGTATCATCGATTCAAAAACATCAACTACTTCATACTCCGGATCCCTTGACCCCCTTAGGTTTTCGTCCAGAAATTGCCGATCAGCACAACAACTGTATAGATAAATCACTTGGTGGCCGTTTTAAGCACGTTTGGCGAGGCTTAGGTGATTATATTCCTACATCCAAGGTATGATTGTACAATTACTCATGGATTGTTCACTATACAGCACCAAACCGTACTGTGCAGCTACAACTCGGGATTAAAATGGCCTTCGAGGCTGCTGCAGGAGTATTAACAGCGGCTGCTGCAGCCGGTATGATTGGCAATACAGTAGGAGGGGGTGTTCTACTACTGGGCTTACGCGGAGGACTGCTCCGGTCGCTGATGGTGGATATAATGCCGCTCCTAGCTTGCTTGCTGTTGGCCGATATCATCCCCCTATTCAGTTTCAAGGCATCCCGACCTCTCCATGAAGCCCGCTGGATTTTTTGGACGTGCATATATATGTACCCAATTATTGTCTCCCTGGGGCTTGGGTACACATACAGACTTAGGGAGGGATACGTTATTGCAGGCATACCAGCAGTCATCTCAAGTATTATACAGGTCGAATCTGCGAAAAAGCGTCTCTCAAATGGTGCGGAAATAGGGCATAACTGGAGATACTCCTCGATGTGGGCTATGCATAACTGGGAATATGGGTATTGTCTGGGTGAAGCTCTCACCGGTCTTTTTCTGACGCTTCCAAGTATTATTCCAACGATTCCTTGAAGTTATTCTGAGGGCTAACACTATTTAAAGCTATTGTATATCCACCACAATTCGCCATAGTAGCAGGGGCTGTATATGGGTTTATTATTTTTGCTAAGATGAAGGCCTGTTCCATCGTAATGCAAGTATACGAGAACCGAAGTCGGGCTAGATCAGTTCACCCAGAAAATCAGACGTCACCGCCGAATTTTGGGCCATGGTGGAGGCAGATTCTTGAAGCGGCGGCCCCAGACTGGCTCTTGCGCCACTTGGGATTACTGAAAGATCAGGAGCCTGCGGCGTTAGAGCTAACGACGATGACAGCCTGAGTCGGGCTAATTATGATGATATGGATCACTGAGTTTACGTTTCTTAAGGTTCGGCGTTGTTTGTGTAAGGTAGATATGTAATATTAATAGGAGTATTGTGTAATACTAGTAGGGTATTTAGGGAAGCCATTAATCAAAAGCTACCGTTTGTTCTAATCATGCATACTTATCGATCACATCAGTACCCCATGTGTGATAGAATCTTCAACGGCGTCGTTTGCCGGGGTGCACTACTGCCGACCCTAGGAGCTCTAGTGGATGTTATCGTGCGAAATTCTCAGCTGCGGCTGCCAGAGTCCTATGGTTTTCAGTCCCACTGCCACCGCCACAAATACTCTTGGTTGGTGTGAATTTCTACTGGGGAGCCCTCACAAAGTCGGTGGGTCAAGGTTTCGTTAGTCGGACGATCAAACACTACTATACAAATTGTAATGCGGACCAAAGTATGTGGAAATTGTCATTGCTAACATGAAAACTGCTGAAATTTGAGCGTCAAACAACATGCGCCAACTGGGGAGTATGTCGCAGTAGAGTACATAGTCGTATTATAGTTGTAATATAGTATACACCTGATTTATTAGCAAGGCTTTACTTTCGGCATTGAAATACAACTCAAATTCGAGATTTGCGACGACAAAAGTTGAAGATTGGCATTTGCTGACAGACGCGAGCAACACCTCCGGAGACATCCGAAGCACCACTCTACTTTGCTGTGAGCTTCTGATCAAAAGGACACTCCAGCAAGGCGAAAGATCTACATCTCTAACCTCGCATCTGGAGAAAATATTTCGTAAATAAATCTCGGACAACCGGTGGGTGCTCAAATCAAAAAATTTCCGCCATTACTGCACCGTCCTGTCGCTTTGGTGCCCATTACTCTATGAGCTTCGCTCCGCTTAAACGTTCCTTGCAATTTCGATGTTGCCTCCTGCGTTCTTAGTTTGAGATAAATTGTAGTTGTTAATTCTGCTGGTGATGTAAAGTACTTTGATAATTTGGTCTAGAAGCAGGTACATGGGAAAAGTAAATAAGTAAGATTCGAGCAGAGAAGTGGAAGAAGGATAGAGGGTAACTACTAAGTACCTAACATCAAAAGATACCAAAGGAGAGGCGCATCGGTACGCAATGTCGGAGCTGAGACAGATAATCACCCACTCGTGTAACACCAGTAACACCAAATCAAGTCTAGCTCCAGTACTCTTTTCAGCCTAGTTTTCCGGTTTTCCCGCCCTTAAAAAATTCGGGCACCTAGACTCCTAGGGTTACAGCTCATATTGGGATTACTGCCTCCCAGCTTCAAGGTCTTCGATGTGGTAGCTACGAACTGACGTGGTATGGGTGGCCTTGCAAGCTATGGAAAGCACTGGGGGCACCGGCACACTTGCATAGTACGTACACATACCTAATCATTGCGTCGCCGGTTGACCTCACAAGAACATTTTCCATCACTCATAAGTTCGTACCGATATCTTAACCTGGGGACTACTTTAGAGCGTATAAGCATAGGGTCTATGGAACTTATTGTAGCCTTTTCTTCTCGCAATATCACGCACACGCGGTTTACTTGTGCTAATATAGGTATTCCTCATTGATGACGTTCTTCCTGTGCGGCAGCTCAATAAGATGAATACTGCGAGGGAGTGGCGGCGGGGTGGGGAGATATCGATGGAGCCGATGAAACTCTATCCCTCATCCTCGGCGTAGAAGCCACTGTAGATCTTCGATGTTGAACCGTGAGCTTCCAACGTTCGAAAGAGCTCTGTAGAGATTGGTGCGGATTCCAGCTCTGGCTCTGAAGATACCGTACAAGTTTTAGCACCCATAGCCAACGCCGTTTATCGTACAACCACCCTTTTCCAAGTTGTAGCAACAGCTCCCTTCCCCTCCCAGAGCGTCTCAGCCCTCCATCTCATATCTCTTCTCACTCAGCGGCAGCTCCATTCTCTCCACAGTCCGCTCCTCCTGCAATTCCGCAGGACCGTCCGCATTCCCATACCCCACCACACCCCTGATCGCCTCCTTCACTTCTTCCTCCACCCTCCGATTCTCCGCCCTCTTGGTCCACTTCCGTAACTCCACCGCAACGATTCCAACCAAAATCACGCCAACCGTAGCACCAACACTTGCGCCTATGATGGTACCGTTATTTGGGCTCAATCCTTCATCCTTAGGTGAATCCTCCCCAATTCTGGATTGTGTAGCTTCCGGGCTCGGCTTCGCATTCGGCACCGACTCGAGGGTATTTGTGACATCGGAAACAATACCAATAGTATTGGGAGTCGCTTCTGACGAAGACGAAGAAGAGGTATAATACGTAACCGTCCACGTCACCACACCTCCATCCTTAGCACTCTCAACCAGTGTTGTTTGCTTCCCTCCCTTAACACTCTTCGTAAACACAACCGTATCCTCGACTGTCTCGGTCTTGGTCTTTTTCTCCTCCACCTCCGTGGTGACTTCGACGCTCTTGCACGCCTCGCGGATACGCTTGTGTTCGCTGTCGTCGTTGGGGTCGCAGGTCGACGGGAGGTCTTTAGTTTTGAAACAGCTCGAAAGAACTCGTTCGTAGTCGGTTAGCTTCGCGCAGAGACAAGTGAAGTCGGTCATGGCGTATTTCGGGTCGGTTCCGTGTGGTTGCGGACAGGTTACGGTGGATGCGCCGTAGCGGCAGGGGATGCAGTCGCCATGGGTGGGAGTAAGGAGAGAGAAAATGAGTAGGAGGGGGAGGAGGGAGAGGGACATTTTGGTGCCGGTGGGGGTGAGTGGAGAGAAGTGTTAGGGTGGGTTGGAGGATGATAAGGCGTACTCCGCACTTGCTTTAGAAGTTATTCGAATTGAATTGGATCTTTAAGGGAACGCTGGAAAATGGGGGAAGAGCTTGATTATGGACTCGATAGTAGTTCTCGTGAGATATCTTGTACTAATTACACTCCTTCGTCGACGAGATAATCAGAGAATATCACCCGTCGTCAGACGCCTCAGCCGAACTTGGCATTTTTATCGCAAACTAAGTACACTTTTGTCCTCCTCCGTCCTCTGCCATCCTCTTACACATAACGTTTGAAATCTCGTTAGAGGTTCTTTACCGCAACTTCACGCAGTTCTACGATCAACATCACTCGATCTCTCTCGGCCAGCTAGCAGCCGAGGCCGATTTGCAAATACGGGGAGTTCAATTGGAAACCGACTTGTAACATGGGCATCTCGAGGACCTCTATTTTTCTACTCTCACTATCTACCGTTGGAGTCTACAGAAGGTAATTCAGGTTGCTTCGAGTGTGTACCCGCACCATGCAGCTTGACTAGGGCGGGAGTCGATTTATGCTGTCGAGAGTTTGGTTGCTATTTGATCCTGGCATGATGATTGGTACGGGGGCTTCGATCACTGTTATGGGCTAGGAAAACAACTAGACCTCCCCTGGTCTCTACAACTGCGGTTGTTCGGCTAAGCCTTCCTCCTCCTTTTCCTCTTCCTCAATCAGCAGGAAATCCTCTATGGCTTCAGCTAGAGGAAATATACTACGATATCTACCGGTGTTATTTCCAAACTCAATACCCGCCAGCTGTCCCATCTACAGTATTACCACTGCAGCCAACATCGCGTACCACGGTCACTACTACGAGAACAGCTGCCAGCAAAGGGTTTTTTGTTACGGGTTTCGACAATCGGATCGAAAAAACTGTCAGTATAGAAGCTGCAGTGATCCGCACAGCATCTCAACGGGGAAGAATTTGTTCGCAGGATACAACTCGGACAAAAGTCAGTATATCTATTGAGTTTTTATGCAGAAGAAATGTTGCATAAATAGATATCAGCCTTCGTATGGCCGGAGATGATAGCTCGTATGGGAGACTGGGAGATTGCTGTTGGACTGATGGTATTCAGCCGTATCTATACATAGATGAGTACGTACGCATTCGCACTTGTATGATCATATATATATGGCCGTGTGGCCCTCCTAGATAGTACACAATCAAGCTTCTTTATCTCTACCTTTAACAAGAAATGTTGCATATACAGGTCTCAGCCGGAGATGAGTCTCGCATGGCCGGAGACGGAGATGACTTGTATGGCCGGAGCGGAGATGTCTTGTATGGCCAGAGCGGAGGTGTCTTGTATGGCTGGAGACGGTGATGTCTTGTATGGCCGGAGACGGTGATGTCTTGTATGGCCGGAGATGACTGTTGACTTTGATACGGACTGATGGCATTCAGTTGTACTTGCACTCTCATATATATTGGCCCTTGTGGCCCTCTTTTGTAGTAAATAATTAAGCTTCTCTAGCATCACTATTTCAACAGGTTATGAGCCCGGCTATCGCTACTATCTTAATATCTCACGATCTTTCCTACGATCTCTTTCATGATCTTCAAAAAGAGCCTCAAGAACCCTAAACCTTGTCACCGTAGCAACACCCGCATAAACAATACTAAAACTCAACCCCACGATGTCACGATGTCTTCCTCCGAACCCACCTTCAATAAGACCAGGTGGGGCGACATTCCTAAGCTCACTCACGCCAACTACAATGAATGGAAAGACGACATGATACTCATCCTATCAGCCATGAGAGCTTATGGAATCATCACCTGAGATGACCCTTAACTGCAGCCTCTTGATTTCGATCACGATGACAACTATGATGATTGGAAGGCTAAGAAAGCCGAAGCCGCGTCTATGATCAGAATTTCCTGTTCCCCCGAAGTACGACGTATTGTCAATGGAATGAGAAACCCTCTCGAAATGTGGAATACGCTACAAACCAGCCTGGACGCCACCGGATCTTATATCGGTAGACAGGACATCCTTCGCCAGTTCCGTGCTTGCCGACCTAAGGAGGACGAACCACTTAAAGCATACTTCACCAAGCTCAGTAACTACTGCATACAACTGGACCGTACCGACGATGCAATCACTGATCGAGATTTCCGCACGCAAATATTCACATCACTGCCATCACAGTATGCAATGATATTGATGATCCTAAAGCATAGGAGGCCCTTACCTACACCCGAAGAAGCCATGCATGACCTCCTAGAAGAAGAAACTACAGCCAGCCTCACCAAAGAACTTGGAGATGCATCCACAGGGGCCGCCCTTTTCACTCAATGTGGCGGCTACCGTGGCCGACACCGTGGACGTGGTGGACTCGGAGGACGCGGAGGACATGGTGGACGCTGTAATGGGCGGGGTAGGGCGCAGGTGATATTGGTAACTGAAATGTGATATCGGAAACAAAACAAGAGGCACTCAAAATTCGTATCGAGGGGATCAAGACAATACAAAAGTCAAAGCTGTTTCAAAGTCGTAACTTGCTGTGCTATACAAGAGAACGAGTAAAAAGAGAAGAAAAGGAAATTCTCCAACGCCAACAACACTTTCTTTATATACAATTCGTCTCCCACCCTCGAACCATTCCTCATGCTCCGATGTACCATCCGAATCTCATCCTATGATCTTACACACCCTCAGCACAACTTCTTATCAGTACAACCACGCCATATCATCCGACGTCGCAACACCTCTCACCACTTCCTTATCATACTAAATTATCCCTCCACCATCTCGCGTCTCCCAACGTCTCTGCCTTTCCGTAACACAATTCCTCCGACACCACCAATACCTTCCGTCCATTATTCCCAAGTACCTTCCTCCTTTCCCAGCGCCGTGACAGTATCACCCCCTTAGGCTCGAGGTGCTCCGAGAGCATTCTCCAATGGTCCAGGCTTCCTTGGATATCGTTAATGGAACTCCTCCGCCGCTTGTAGTCCATCGACGAACTTCGCTGGTTTCCAGGTAAGGGAATCATAACCCGTCCACCGAATCAAATACTGTAACTGATTCCAATATACCCGACTGTGCTCAACACCGGATACTTGGTACTCCTCTTCTCCATCAACCTCTACTGATGGGGGAGGTTCTACCTGCTGCCCCACCAGAGGATCCTCTACTACTGTATCCAACAACGAAACAGGTTGAACTCGATGAATTTGTATTGACGCAGGTAGCTCCAACTCATAAGCATAAGGAGACACTTGTTTGTGCACCCGAAAGGGTCCCAGGCGTTTCCAATCCAATTTCCGAGTAGGGCGAGTAGTTCGTATATTGCGGATGTCCAGCCATACCTGAGATCCAACTTGTATATTGGGTGCGGGAATTTGTCCTTAATTTGCACCTTCTTCCTATACTGCTTGACTCCGCCTCATCTCAACTCTCAGATGCTCATGAACCTGTCGCATCGTAGCTTGAACTTGATCCGCTTCCAGGCGCCGTTGATCTCGTTCCTGTGTTGGTTCCCCAACAAATGACATCCGTGGGTCCACCCCCTGTACTGCAGAGAATGAAGTACATTTTGTTGATTCAGATACTCCATTATTAGCAGCAAACTCCACAAGGGGTAGCCACTGCACCCAATCGTCCTGTTGATGATTGACAAACACTCGAAGATACTGTTCCATTCCCGCATTGATCTGTTTGGTCTGGCCGTCGGTCTGTGGATGGAACACTGTAGACATTCGTCTATCAATACCCAACCGACTACATATCTGTCCCTAAAAGGTCGAAGCCAATTGAGGTCCCCGATCCGAAACAATAGTCTTTGGCAAACCATGAAGGCGTACAACCTCTCGAAGAAACAACTTTGCCAATCCTACCGCATTTATTGTTGTATGGCATGGGACAAAATGTCACATCTTCGAAAGCCTATCTACTACCACCCAGACTGCATCGAACCCTTCACACTCTGGTAACCCAACCACAAAATCCATCGAAATATCTTCCCATGGCTTCTCTGGTACGGGTAACGGTCGAAGGACTCCAAACGTGGCATGCCTCGAGGTCCTAGATCGTTGGCAACTATGGCAGTTTCGTACATACTGATCTACCTGTCTTCGCATATCTTTCCAGTAGTATTGTCTATCCAGAAGGTCGAACGTTTTCGCCCGTCTTGGGTGTCCAGCCAACGCGGTATCATGGTGTTCCTGTATCAGTCGTAAACGTAACTGATCTTCCTCAGGGACATACCGCTTTCCTTGATACCCGACTTGTCCCTTTTGTTCTGTACACTCCGCTACTGTAATCTCTTTCATACTATCTCCCTGAGGTATAGCCTCCAATATTCTACTTGGCAGCGGATCATTCTTCTATGCCTGAGCAAAAAGATCAGATATCGAAGGAGATCTCTCTACAGGTATCTCATTGGCCGATATCCTCAACTGTTCTGGTAGATTGTGCGGTTTCAAAACAACCTGCTCCATATTTTTTAATCTTTCATCCCCCCCCTCAGGGAGGTCTCCAGGCCTCCTCGTCAAAGCATCTGCTTTCCCATTCGATTTCCCTGGTCGATAAACAATCTCATAATCAAACCTTGTCAAAAATTCAGACCATCGTGCTTGTCGCCGATTTAGAAGCTTCTTTGTCATAAAATACTCAAGATTCTTATGGTCAGTTATCAACTGTAAGGGATATGCGGCACCCTCACACTCGGGTCTCCATTCTTCAAGTGCCTTGATAATAGCCATGAGCTCTTTATCATATATATCATAATTGCACTCAGCCGGCGAATATTTCTCCGAGTAATATTCAACGGGGTGTAGCACTCCCTTATCATCGCGTTGTGACAATACTCCTGCGGACACATAATTGGAAGCATCTGTTTCAATAATTACCTCTCTCTCATGATCGAAATGTTGGAGTGCAGGTGCCGTTGTAAACGCGGTTACCATCATTTCAAAAGCCAGCTGTTGTTCTGATTCTCATACAAATGGTTCATCCTTCTTTGTGAGCCTTGTCAATGGTTCTGCTTTCTCAGAATATTTCGGGATGAATCGTCGGTAATAATTACAGAATCCCAGAAATTGTTGTACTTCGAAAAGGTTATTCAGCCGTCCATTCTTGGTCGTCTTTTCCCGGCTCCAATTCCGTACAGTTTCAACCTTATCTTCATCCATAGAAATACCCTTCGTTGAAATAATCAGTCCCAAATACCTTACTGTCTGCTTGTGGAACTCGCATTTCTCTGGTTTCAAATACAATCCTGCTTCCAACAGTCGCTGCATAATCCATTTAACATGGCCAACATGCTCCTCTTTGGAATCACTATATATCAAGATATCATCCAAATACGCTAATGCAAAATCATCCAGGGCTTCTCTAATGGTATTATTAATATAGCCCTGGAAGTCCGCTGGGGCAGTTGTTGTTCCAAATTGCATTACTGTTGGTTTATATAGTCCATATCTCGTCCGGAAGGCTAACTTATGTTCATCCCCTTCCTTTATTCGCATGAGATTATATGCCCCTCGAACATCCAACTTGGTATACATTTTAGCCTTCCCTAAGGGGTTCAACGTTTCTTTTATTAACGGGAGGGGATACCAATTCTTCATTGTCTTACTATTAATATCCCGATAGTCAATGCAGAATCGTAACCCTCCTCCTGGTTTCTTTGCAAATAGTACCGGAGCGGCGAATGGTGACGACGACTGTCGAATGAACCCTTTGGACATATTCTCCTCAAGCCATTCCTTTAATACAACCAATTCAGCCGTTGACATCGAATACAAGGGTCCCCATGTTGGTGTTTCCCCATCCTTCAATCGAACCTCATGATCAATTCCGGGTCGACGCGGTGGTAATCTATCGGCCAACACCTTATTAAACAACGGGAGGAATTCATGATACTGTTCAGGAACAATCTCCTCCAAAGGGTATTCCTTTAAATTTTTCGCTTCTATAGCTTTATTAATGTCATATAAAGATGCTTTAAACACAGTAAGCTTCCCCTTCTTAACCGTACGGAAGAAGGAGGCTCCATTCAGCATCACAATATTTCCTCCAAATGGTCTAGGAGGTCGAATCTGTGGCTCAAACACCTCCTTAGCCTGATCAACTGGTTCTGGGGGCTCTTCTGTAACCCCCTGCACCGTCACGGACATATTATGGCAATGTGTAGTGCAATACTGTTATCTAAACGTGATGGTATTTGATGCAAAACGTACGGGCACATCATGCAGATGTCACCATGGAATTCCAAGGACAATTGGATAATGTCCTAACTTTGTAATGAACATAGGTAAGTGTTCTTTATGTTCCTGTATCTGCATGCCAACTTTGGCTATATGCGTAATATCTCCTGATTCAATAGGCCTTCCGTCAATGACCTCGACTTGTTTCTTCTCCTTTAATTCCTGAAGTGGTATCTGATGATGGCGAGCAAAATCTTGATCCATAAATGCAATGCCAGTAGCTCCGCAATTGATCAGTGTATGTGTAGGTATCTCTTGGTTATTCATGGTCAATGAACAGGTTATAACTAAATGTTTGCCTTCCATTGATCCTTCCAATACCTCTACCTTGCTAACTGATAATCGCGAAATCCCAAAACATTTCAAAGCATATAAAACAAAACTTTTTCCGTCAACCAAAGCGCCATCCTGCTTAGGTTGACTTACACTTTTCCCGATTCCTCGGAACCTTCCTTGGTTCCTACTTCCTTCACCTTTGCTCCAGATGCCTTGAACGTCTGATCCTTCTTCCTTGCCCCACATTCTACCACTCTGTGGTTAAACCCACCACAGTATAAACACCTCCCATCCGCGAACCTCTTCGCCCTTTCCTCAGCCGAAATCCTCCTTCTGCCTGCGCTGAGATCCATTGGCGCTGGTCCAGTATATCCGGCAACCGTTCCGACAGGAGCCATCTCAGGAGATTTTGAGGCAGGGGGAGGCCAGGGGGAGGCGAAACCTGTCCCTCCTCCTTTATTTTGTGCGGCCTTCTCTGCTCTTCGTTGTCGAATCTGATTGTCCCGCTTCTGGCAAACCGTCACAAACACGGGAAGTTCATCAGGCATATCGGAATAGGTAAAAGAGTCCTTCATTTCTTCGGACAACCCCATCCTCAATGCATTTCGAAGGGCTGAAGGATTCCAATCCAGATCGGCGGCAATAACTTGAAACTCAGCATAGTACTGAGAGAACTTGCGGTTCATTTGTTTAATCTCCCGCATTTTTCATTTGGCGGTAGCTACTCGGTCGGGGTCCCCAAAAGCTGCTTCCAGGAGTTGTAAAAAAGCTGGTAGGTCTTCCAGTCCTATCGTTCCGTCCTCTCAGACGTGTGGCAAGATCTGGCCTAGGGCTATTCCCCTCAGGCAATTGAATGCGTACTGCATCTTCGACTGTTTGTTGGGAAAGCTGGTGGGCTTGTGTCGTATGACCATCCGGAGTTGAGCAATCCAGCCTCTCAAATGAGTTCAATCCGACCCTGAAAAGTCCAGGGAGTCGGGAAATTTCTGGCCTCTGTCTTCCGGAGTCTGGGGAACAGCTGGGGCCGCTCTGGCTGCCAACGTCAAGGCATTCACTAACTGCGTCCTCAAACTGCGGACTTCCTCTCCAGATTGCTGTGCGTCCTGGGTCATCTCTGCTAACTCTTGTCGAAGGTCTTCGTTCATTCCTGGTGCTGTGGGTCTCCTCCGGGCCTCGATCCGTTTGTTTATCAGAGTCTGTATTCGATGCTGCATCTCGGTATGGTCACACTGCGGGGGTAGGAATTGTTTCGTCTGTAGGTCTGTAACCTGCCGCTGCAGGTCGATGATTTGTTGTGGGTGATCGCAAACCATCTGCACCTCCCAGATTGGCTGGGAGTACTGCGCCACCCATGTCAGTACCTCCTGTGTCTGTGCGTACGCCTCCCTCAGTTCCTCGAATCCTATGGCGTCCACCTGTAGATCGAGAAGTGCCATGATGGCGCCCTTGTCCTCGATGGACACCAGGGCCCCTCGAGGTTCCTTTGATCCTGACATCACAACAAATCAAGCACATCTACCAGTGCCAATTATATGCGTCAAGTTCAGAGGGGGTCAGTGTCGGAGGTACTATAACAATCAGCGGAATCCCCAGAGACTTAGCTGTTGTTGCTGCTGCTGCTGTGTGTTCAATCGTTGACTGTATTCCTACACAGTTATTTCCTTCGCAATCACACGGTTCTTCGGGATCACAAGGAAACCAGGAGTGTGCTCCTAAATACTGCGTCCAATGCGGGCTGAATACAGGGTCGTTACTGTCAAGTCCGCCGCCTTCTCTGGCTGCGTCTGTCCAATAAGTATTCCAAGGAGAGGGGACCGTAGACTGTTCCCAAAAATAAGCTTCGAGGGGTTCTTCCTCAAAGGTTGCTGCAAGTATAGGTTCGATGCTATCAAAAGCGTTCAAAGGTTCGGGTTCAAAAACAAGAAAAGGGGTTCCAGCAAGATCAAACCAATTCATCCAGGAAGTACAATTATTGTCGTACTGGTGCATTCAAATATGGTGATCGATGAGGGTACTGACGGATATTGAATCCGGTAAGTCAGGGTAACTCGTTGACACAATCGTCGCAAATGTATATCCAGCGATGGTTCGATGCTAGGTAAACCCAACAAGAATTGGAACAAGGTTCGGAACAATACTTACACCTTGTAGAGGGATGTAGACACATTCAATATCAGGTACGATGTTGTAAGACTCATTCTAGTGTAATGGACGGGGTCGGGCACAGGTGATATTGGTACCTAAAATGTGATATCGGAAACAAAACAAGAGGCACTCAAAATTCGTATCGAGGGGATCAAGACAAGACAAGAGTCAAAGCTGTTTCAAAGTTGTAACTTGCTGTGCTATACAAGAGAACGAGTAAAGAGAGAAGAAAAGGAAATCCTCCAATGCCAACAACACTCTCTTTATATACAATTCATCTGCCACCCTCGAACCATTCCTCATGCTCCTATGTACCATCCGAATCTCATTCTATGATCTTACACACCCTCAGCACAACTTCTTATCAGTACAACCACGCCATATCATCCGACGTCGCAACACCTCTCACCACTTCCTTATCATACTAAATTATCCCTCCACCATCTCGCATCTCCCAACGTCTCCGCCTTTCCGTAACACAATTCCTCCGACACCACCAATAACTTCCGTCCATTATTCCCAAGTACCTTCCTCCTTTCCCAGCGCTGTGACAGACGCAGTGAACACAATGGACACGGTGGACACAGAGGAAGCAGTGGAACTGGAGACAGCTACGAAAGTAAGTGTACCTATTGCAAAATTAACAGCCATACTACAGATGCATGCAGAAAGCGGAAATGCGCTCAGGAGGGAGGAAACAACAATGAGTGCATTTGTTTGCAGTGCGGGCTCCCAGGACATGTCAAAGTTGATTGCGTCTCCTTCAAACATATAAAGAAGTGGTGGAATGTGAAGATAGCCACTGCAACAGCAGCCCTCGCTACGACCGGAAACTGCGATCCCTTCTGACTAACTTCCTCTGCTCTTGCCGCTGCCGCCAGAGCTCTGAAGTGGGTCATTGATTCTGGAGCGTCACAGCATATGTGCAATGACCGCACCAGCTTCTCAACGTTCAAAAAACTCTCACTCCCTATAGTAATCGAACTTGGAGATGACAACGCAGTCACCGCCATGCATTATGGCTTTGTCAACGTCATGCAGGGCTATCAAGTCGAAACCCTCCATACTCCTACTTTTAGACTTTCCCTTCTATTGATCAACCAATTGGATTTGAGCAGGCATACAACTATATTTCGGAACAGAAAATGCTCCATAAGTTCGCCATCCTCTTGCACTCTCGCCAGAAAACTAATCAATGGCATCTATATCATAGTCCCTGCAACCGCACTCCTATCATCGACTACCGAGAGAAAGGGAAAAAGAGACAGCTCACCAGTCAATGAGCCTACAATCGAACCTTCAGGGTTACCTACGACTGCAAGTCCACCTGCCTCCTCTGCTCTAAGTGCACCTTTGATTAGATCCACTCGCAAAACCCTCTTAGTCTCAGAGTCAAGACTATGGCACTGATGATTAGCTCATATGAATCCTACTGCCATAAAATCTCTAGTCAAGGGATATACACACAATAATTCTATGTGCACAGTCTGCATCCAGACCAAGCACAAACAAAGGTTCATCAGAGTGCCAGTCAAACACACTACAAAGCCCTTTGAATCTGTACATTCGGATGTTAGCGATCCCTTCTCTACACCGACCTTCGGAGACAATCAATATTATATACTATTCATCGATGACTACACGAGGTACACATCCATATGGCGGCTCCCAAATAAGAAAGCCGAGACCTGCACCGCCACCAACCAGTCATTCCAGGCCCGAGTAGACTCAATGGGATACGAGATCAAGCTATTCCGGTGCGATAATGGACGAGGAGAATCCGACAATAAGATCTTCCGATATGTCCTCGCGGCTCGAGGCACAACTTACGAATCATGTTCTCCAGAGGCCCACCATGAAAATGGCGTTGCCGAACGCCTGATCTGTACAATCACTGAAAATGCCTGGGCAATAATGATTGACTCCCAGGCTCCCATTCAGTTCTGGGGAGAAGCAGTCAATACCGCAGTCTATCTCCATCAGAGATCGCCAAATGAAGCCCTGAAAAGGAAAAATAACAACGATGGTTTTCAAGCACCATACGAAACGCCATACGAGATGCTGCATAGATTTGGAAAACCTACACATGATGCCGACGGCAACAAGATATTGTACCAAGCTTCTCTCCACAACCTACTGCGATTCAGATGTTACGCCAGCAGACTCATCCCTGCAGTCCAACACCGAGGCCAATTCGGCCCAAGATCACAGCCTTGCATAATGGTAGGCTACACACACGACTCAAAGACGTTGTGGAGGATATGGGACCCAGAATTCCAGAGAGTGAAAGCTCAATCAGAAGTAGTCCTCGACGAAGAAAGGAACGCACACATGTCGTGTCAGCATGTAAGCAATGAGATCGACATGATTGTGTTACCAGAAGATGAGGAATATGTCGAAGAAACAGATACCGGAGATGAGCCTCTCCGAGATAATCAACCTAGTACGCAGATAGGTAAGAGATCCTCATCTCACATGCATGAAGCTCCTGACGAGGAAGCAGAAAACGCCCACAGCCAGCGCCTCCGCCCAGGGGATCAGACTGCCCAGGCTTCCACAGCTGATGCAGAAAACACGCATAGCCGGCGCCTCCGCTGTGAGGATCAGACTGCCCAGCGCTCGGCAGCAGCAACCAAGAAATCAAGTCAAGTACTACAAGCAGCTCCAGCTCCGCCAATAGGGAGCCGTGTCACAAGAAGTCAAGATAAAGCCTCCGCAGAAGCATTAATGGCATCCGCTGCAGATCCATTCACCTACGCGGAAGCTATGGAACGCTCTCAACGAGTTCACTGGAAGAGAGCCAAGGAGGAAAAAAGCACATTGATCCTGCTCAATAACACCTTCTCCGCTCTCAATTCTCAGAAAGCATGGCGACTGCAAGTTAAGCCGATTGGCTCTAAGTGGGTTTATAAGACTAAACGTAACATCAGCAACAACTCTAGTTTCTGTCAGAAACACCCAGGTGTTCCGAACGGCTCTGACGGCTCTGACAGAACCTCATACCCTCTGACGGAGAATTACATGCTGCCCGTCACCCAGGCGACGGGTCCAAGTTTACTGGACTGATGTAGCGGCCTGCAGGCGCACCTGGGAGCACCTGGGAGCAGTCTGGGAAAAACATCTTCTTTGGGAATGCTGCTGGTGCGCCTGGAAATCATAGCTACTACTTATCGTTCAACGATTTTCAAAACTTATGCATTCAGTTTGTATTCTCATCTATGTATCTATGTATCTATATAGCTACCTATCTACACACGGTATATCTGGACTGGCAGCACGCGATGATTGAGAACAATTCGAGGTGCGCCTGAAGATGACAACATGATCGAGCGAGTTTGGAGATGCACTTTGAGGTCATGATCGAGCAAGTTTGGAGATGCACTTGAAGGCCGAGATTGAGTGAACTCAGAGATGCACTGGGAGGCCGTGATCGACGTGATCAAGCGAGTTAGGAGATGCACTTTGAGGCCGTGATCGAGCGAGTTTGGAGATGCACTTGGAGGCCAAGATTAAGTAAACTCAGAGATACACTCCGAGGCCGTGATCGAGCGAGTTTGGAGATGCACTTGTAGCAGGCTATGATCGAGCGAGATTGGAGGAGTACTTAGAGGTGGTCGATCTGGAGGCGGTCGATGGGAGGCGCTCCAGGTGCTGGGACTCTATTAGCAACATTCAGGGGTCAACTCGAAATCGTAAGAATGAAGGGACGACAGACAATCTTAGGTGTATGCTGTACTCGGTGTATGCTGCACTCAGTGTTAACTCATGATGATGGCATGGAGAGATAGAGAGGGATGACTTAACTTTGTGTTCTTGCGATGATGGTAGAGTTGTGGACAAGAAAGAGAGAGATGGGGGATGAAGATGAGAGCGATATGGAGGATACGAGCGGCTATGAGAAATCAGGAGTACGACTTGCCTGATTGGGTTTAGAAGAGGCCTGATTGGGTTTAGAAGACCTCGTATCGGTGTTATTACTCACCAGATCAGGACTCGTACCTCCCATATCGGGGATGGTTAATTGACTCGCACACGAAATTCTCTCAAGTCTCAGATTCTCATGATGATTTCCCCCATCTCCTCTGATCTCTCTCTTTCTTGTGCTTAACTCTACCATCACCTAAGAACACGAAGTTAAGTCATCCCTCTCTATCTCTCCATGCCATAATCATGAGTTAACACCGAGTACAGCATACACCAAGTACAGCATCATTCCAAGATCGGCTGCCGTCGTGCCTCACTCCAAATTGACCGCCTCCAAGTACTCCTCCAATCTCGCTCGATCATAGCCTGCAAGTGCATCTCCAAACTCGCTCGGTCACAGCCTCAGAGTGCATCTCTGAGTTCACTCCATCTTGGCCTCCAAGTGCATCTCCAACCTCGCTCGATCACGGCCTCCCAGTGCATCTCCAAACTCGCTCAATCATATTGATCACGGCCTCCCAGTGCATCTCTGAGTTCACTCAATCTCGGCCACCAAGTGCATATCCAAACTCGCTCGATCACGGCCTCAAAGTGCATCTCCAAACTCGCTCGATCACATCGATCACGGCCACCCAGTGCATCTCTGAGTTCACTCAATCTCAGCCTCCAAGTGCATCTCCAAACTCACTCGATCACAGCCTTCAAGTATATAGTTATGGAGCAACGGTGGGTGTACGGAGATACAGGGGTAACGGAGGTGGAATGAGCAACGCGGAGTATATATTCGGGAGACCCCGGGGTAGATAGACAGCATCTCATTTTCATCTCATCTTGTCATACAACGAAAATACACACTCTATCTTTCCCAACTTTTGGTCTCACTTGCTCTTTCCGAGATTTTGTGGATCCATGCAATTGTGTGGATCCTTACGGCCCTGTAGTATCATAGCTTCTCACCTTCCTACGCTCCTTAAGCTTAATGTAGAAGGAACGTGAGGAGAGATTTTCGCAGCGTCACCCATTGCAATCCTGATGCAAGCGTGTACCCAATGAACCCATTCCGACGTATGATCACAGTTGGCCACAACGCCAGAGTATTTGTTTAATATAGGAGAAACGGCAGAACGGCGATCGGAGGGGGTTACGCGTCGTATTGACGCCAGGCGCAGAGTAATCCACCACCGGGGTGTCTCTGACGGCTCTGACGGAGCGCGTCCACTCTGACGCAGCCATTTCGCCCGGACGGAAATGTTTTTTGCTGATGAATCGTGATGGGTCCACACAATACAAAGCATGGCTAGTCATAACGGGATACGAGCAGACAGACTTCGGTGAGACTTATGCTCCTGTTGGGAAGCTAACTACGTTTCGGTATCTCATCTCTCTCATTGGGAGATATGGATGGAATATGAACCACTTGGATGTAGTTACCGCCTTCCTAAATCTCGAAATTGATGATGACGATATCTATATGACTCTACCAGAAGGATGGCCAGAAGGTCTCAATGCCCCCAAAATCATCGTCAGACTCAGAAAAGCTCTCTATGGTCTTAAACAAGCTCCGCGATTATGGCACGACAATATTAATGCTTTTCTACTCTCTCTTGGATTCGCACAATCTTCAGCCGATCCCAATCTCTGTCTCCGCAGTGACGGTATTCTGATTCTTCTGTATGTCGACAATATCTCCATGTCGTACCTGTAGGCTGCTACCAAAGTCGCGATCAAAGTCAAAGTGAAACTCTCAGAAAGGTAAAAGATCACAAACTTCGGCCGGCGCACCAATTCCTCGGCATCGAAATACACCGTGATGGTATCAGGATCAGTTTCAGTCAGAAAGCCTATATCACCACAATCCTCAGACGATTTGGCATGGAGCATACGCACGGTGTCTCAACGCCCATGGACCCCAATGTAAAGTTGGACTTGGCCGGGAATTGCGGGCAGAAGGAATTGGATGATATCACAGACTATCAAGCAGTCGTGGGATCACTAATGTACGCAGCACTTGCAACTCGGCCAGATATCTCGTATGCAGTCACTGCTCTTTCTTGTTACAATTCGCAGCCATTCACCTGCCATATGACCGCTGCTAAGAGAGTTCTTCAGTATCTCAAATCTACAGCCGATTTTTGCCTACACTTCAACCGCAATGGCATCAGCGTCGACATCGGCAATAGTCTCGTAGGGTACTCAGATTCCAACTGGGCCAATGACAGCGCGGACCGCAAGTCTCAGGGAGGCCATGTGTTTCTCGCAAGCAATGGAGCTATCTCATGGCAATCTCGAAAGCAAAGTTTCATCGCCATGTCAACTCTCAAGGCCTAGTTCATCGCCTGCTCGTAGGCCTCCAGAGAAGCGAAATGGTTACTCCAATTGCAAAAGGACATCCACAGTTCTCAGAAAGACACACCACCGCTGCCAATCAACTGCGACAATCAGGGTGCTCTCACCCTCATTACCACGGGAATCATCAAAGCTTGAACTAAACATATCGACGTCTGCTACCACAACAGTCAAGATCTGCATGAACGACGAATAGTCAACTACTCCTACGTACACACAGATGAAAATGTGGCAGATATACTCACCAAAGCACTTACTAAAGATAAGCATATGAAGTTCACAAAAGCAATGGGTTTATGGTAATTGGAGGTCAATTGGAGGTTGTGAGAATACAGATTTCCTTGTTTATATGGATGGCCATCCTCAGGCTACGGTAGTACTCTTTCCCTGCTCACTTGTCACGCAGGGTTTTAAGGAGGCTACTATGGGCATCATTTTGTTTGTTTGTTCTTGCTCCACGAAGCGTAGCAAGAGGGGGGAGTGTTGCATATACAGGTCTCAGCCGGAGATGAGCCTCACATGGCCGGAGACGGAGATGTCTTGTATGGCCGGAGCAGAGAAGTCTTGTATGGCTGGAGCGGAGGTGTCTCGTATGCCCGGAGACAGTGATGTCTTGTATGGCCGGAGACGGTCATGTCTTGTATGGCCGGAGACGGTGATGTCTTATATGGCCGGAGATGACTGTTGACTTTGATACGGACTGATGGCATTCAGTTGTACTTGCACTCTCATATATATTGGCCCTTGTGGCCCTCTTCTGTAGTAAATAATTAAGCTTCTCTAGCATCACTATTTCAACAAGAAAATCCTAGCTACCGGCGAGTGAGATTCTGTGCTTAGAAAATGAATTTCAGAAACTCCGCTTAATAGGTAATCCGCAATTGTCAACTATCCTCCTCCTCCGCAAAATCAGTATCCTTTAAAATGATAGCAGCTGGCTTCACAAGCCCCGTCAAAAACCACCGCGCCATTCTGGAGAACACTCCCTTCCCCTTCGGTCCAATTGTCGTCTCTGGCTCCTCCGCAAACCCGAAATCAACAAAGCCTCCCAATAACACCAACATTACCAAAATACAAACATAGTCGACTATCAAGACGCAGATCCAGAGCGGGAACAAAATACATCTACGGAACCCGACAAACCACGATCTCGAGACCAATGTTTTGGTCCATGAGCGTAACGCCATTTTTCGGTCTACTTGTCCCGATTGAAGGATGGAGTTGGTAAAAGATTTGATTAGAACTAGCTTTCTGGGCTGGGTGAAGGGCAGTTGAAGGTGTTGCTGGAACTGTTGTGTATGTAAGTCGCAGGGGTTTATCTGTCCACGCGAAGGTCTATGAGGATGTCGATTATGGGTAGAAACCCGCTTGTTTAGCATCGGGCGACCATCTTGTGCGTCTAGCAGAGATGTTAAGAGACTGTTCTCGACACCACATGCGGGGTTGATGTTGGAGGAGGATATGGCTCTGTGAAGGACTCCGGTAGAGTTGGATACGGTTAAAGGGTGTTGAGGATTGCACACGTTGCATTCCTTGACGTGGGTTTCCCAGCGAAGACGACAGGCTTCCACGGAGCAGTGGTCTAGAGGTGCAGGGGTGGTCTCGGTAGTTGCTGGGGGTGTGGCGGCTGACGATCCGAGTGGAGCTGGCTGGGGTTGTGTTAAGTTGGACTGTGCCGCGATTGGTTGTGCCGCGCCAACAGCGGGGGCGCTTGTAAAGAAGGAAATGAGGAACGAGAGTGTGGCAGCAGCCTCAGAAGCTGGGAATGTGGTGAAGAAATAACGCAACAGCAGGAAGACCCAAACCCAGTTGCTTGTTCTTTGGGGCGAGCTAGTCAAACGTGCCTGAGGGTCTGCAGACCTTAGAAACTGAGATTCATCTTTGCCTCGGGATTGGGAATGACGTGGATGTGCGAGCCCGAAGCTTGGAGCACGGGTTGGACTACTGCTTTGCTGGCTCTGCGGGTGTCTGCGACTCGATCTAGTACTCTCTGCAAACTTCCGAATGCATCCCCCGAAGTTCCGGACCCCATCGGTCATTTTTTCCGCATTGTAGACACCAAGGACAGTTAATAGAAGAGAAAGCGAAAGAACCCACCCAAAGGTAGCGAAGTTGACGGAGGAAGGCATGATACCCATCCCAAAGACAGACTAGTGGTACGCATAAGTATGGAACTGTAATAGGACTGGATAAGTACATACCGTGGAGAGTGAGAGTGGTAGATATCTGGGGTTGTTTTCCAAGTGTATTAGCATACCCAAATTGTCGTAGCAAGGTTTCGGGGATGCCTTTAGCGTACGTTATAGTAATAAGAGTGAGTATCCGAATATGATTCCCCTGCCTGACAGCCGTAGCGCTCTGTTGGGAGGCTTGCGCAGCCACCTCTAACGACATAAAGTTGGATATCTGACAATGTCAGTACCATTCCGCATCACCCGGAAAGGAGTGAATCACCCCATCACGATACGCTGTTGTTTTCTGCTGCCGCCTTAGAACGTCCTGTAAAGTCGTTTCCAGCGCTGCCATTCGACGGTTGCATTGAACCCTGACCACATCCTGACTGATTTGTCTAAGCTCCGAACTTCGGTGCGATTTAGTCTAAGCAGGTTAGTTGATAGTATTATGTCTTCACCCGGACGCAATGGAGACATACGTCATCCATAAGCCTGTCCATCTCCTTTAGCGCCGCATCACCTTTCTTTTTTACATCCAAAATATTCTCCTTGAAGCTCTCTAAACACTGGATAGCCCAGTTAAATGCAAGAATATTCTTGAAACGCTTCAGATCCATCTCGTCCTCGCCAGTACTATCCTCCAAGCTGAAGGCATCAAATACTACCCCCTGGTCGGATATATGTAGCGAATCATCGAGTGTTTCAATAATCTTTGCGTAAGATAAGGCGACCGCCTCCAACATGACGCCTACGAGTGTTTGTGCAACTAGACATCGCGCAGCCCGTGGATCATGAGCAAAACTTCCGATAAGTTGCCGCAGCTCGTCCGCGTGATCGTGGTTGGAAAAGTACTCCGATAACTGTCTGCCCATCATTGAGCACGTCCATGTCCGACCGTCGGGAGCTCCTGTAATGACGAAGCAGAGGGAAGATTGAATAAGGGTGGATGGGCTAGCATTAACATTACTCTGAAACAGAAGGCTCTTAGGGGGAAATTTGGTAATCTATAGGAATACGTCATGGTCAGCGTCCGCGACAATAGAACAGGGAAAAATGATGATCATAGATAATATTACATTGCGATGAGGTTCAACGTCAAACTGTTCAGTATGACCCCGGATTTCGTGGTAGCCAAAGGTCAGATAGGTGTCCCAAGTGAGAGAAGGTGACTAAATAAAAAGCAGTGAGTTAAACTCTGATCGGTATATATCAATGTACGCCGTAGAACTACCCCATAAAGCCCCCGATCAACATCGTAGCTATGAAAATGAGTATCTCCTCCAAAGTAGTGGTCCATAGCAGCCACAGCTTCACTATGAAGCACGACCAAGTGTAATCTTGCGATATTAGTGGTATAAGAATCCACAGAACTTTCGACATGCAACTGTCAGAGTGCTGCGCATGCACGAATAACCCAGAGGGTGGAAGCATACACAATACGATACTTAGCATCCGTATCCACCCTCTACCAAACACTCGAGTTAGCAGGTGTTCTTATGAAGCGAAAGTGCGGACATGTCCTCACATTGTCCACAATACGCTTCGCTAGTTCTCCCCACCCCACTAACCGATTGTATATACTAAGTCGATATTGGGAATCGAAATCGGCAATAGTCAACCCAGTTGCATTTTCCAAAAACTTGTAAGCGCCTGGGAAATTTCTTGCGTCGAATGCAGGATCATTATTGCGGGACGCGGCGTTATTATGGGTGACAATCTTGGGGTTGCTTTTGTCCGGGTCAAAGAACATATTCAAGTTCTTGACCTCACAAGCTGCTACTCTATCCGTAAAAGCAAGTTCGAATACCTCTGGAGTATCTAACATCCACGTTTGCCGGTGGTGAGCGCATATTTAGAATTAGAAAGGATAGAAGCAGCTGGAGCACACACCTTCAAGCGATGTAATCATATAATCGGGATAAATTACCGCAGACCCGGTCATGAATATAGAATTGAAATCGTCGGTCCATTGAGTACTATTATGCGTGTCTTCGTTGAAGCCTGTCTCGAGTTCAAGATGTGCAACAGCCCATTCTCTCTCGGAGCCCTCTCTGCGACTGCCGTGTTCAATAGCAGTCACTGCTGTAGATGGGCCTTTCCTGATATAGCTGTGACTTGTAACATACTCTCTGTCTTTATATGGGTCATTGCTATGTGTATGTGGTCGTGGGTTTGTCCCCGGAGTAGGCGCTAGCCTTAAATAGTAATCGGCGTTCTCGTCACCTTGATCGACGCTATACGACCGTGAACGACTGCGAGTAGGCTTATAATACTCGTTGTCTCGATTGATACCATATGACTGTGACCGTGGATGGATACGGGTGGGTTCGTAATATGTGGGTCTGTCTTCCAGATCGGCGCCATACAGCGAATTGCTACGACTGGGTTCGTAATATATGCGCTCATATTCTTGACCGAAGTTATACAAACTGTGCGGGTAAGAGTTTGAGGTTTTGCTGCGTGTATATGAGAAGCCTTCTGGCCATGTGTGGCTGGATTCAGCGTGGTAGTTGGGATCGGATGACTGCTGCTGCATGGACGAAGCCCCATGAAAACTGTAAGGAGGAATAGACAGGGCATCCGGAGATCGAGGTAGGGGCCACAATGGTGGTGAATAGTAAATCCCACTAACAGGTGGTGGTGGTGATGGTCGTGGTGGTGGTGAAGGTAGTAGTGATGATGGTGATGATGGTGGCGATATTCCTTGCTGGTAAGACGCGGATATTATGAATGGGGGTTCAGATGGTAGTGATACAGATGTATCTTTTTGGGTTTCTGATTGGAGACGGGAGAAGTCGTAACTGTCGGGATTGGATAACAGCTCCTGCACGGTAGGGACTCCATGAAAGCTGTAAGAAGGAACCGGCAAGCCATCAGGTGATGGAGGTGGGGCCCAAGGTGATGGTGGACAGGAGGAAGCCGGAGATGAGGGTGGCGCCACGGGTGGCGGTAGTGGGGGTGGAGGCACGACGACTGGTTCAATACATTGTGTGGGGAACACACATTCGGAGTCATCTGGGAGAGGGGTCGGTGTTAAGTTCTGTGATATAGGATCCTGATTAGACTGGAAGTAACTATTGGAAGTGATCGCTGGTAGCTGCGTGTGTGCGGCTGCAGAAGAATCAGTAATATCACTTGCACTCTCCCCGGCGCCAGTTTCGCTTCCAGGAGCTTTGAACTCCCGTACGCGTGTCTGCGGATTGAAACGGACGCCTTTCGAGCGATCTATGAAGCCGGGGGTTCCGCGAGTTTGGGGTGACAATACAGACGGCCCTGCAGGTGACACCTGGGTAGTCCGAAGTGGCGACTGGTTTCCGAAGTGATCTGGAGGATAACCCAGGGGAGCTGATGTATATTCCGAGGGAACTCGTGTAAATGCTGATGAGTAAGCTTTTGCAAAATATGAAGGAGATGGCGCCCGTCTTCGATGAGTTCGAGCGGGTGCTGGAGGATTTGGTATGTCTGACGAAGCTGGTGCTCCTTCGGGTGATTTCTTAAACGATGGTTCGAGCTCTGCGGGATGTACGTATTCTGGAGTTAACGCAGGTGGTGATCTCATTGTTGGTGCGGCGAATGATTTAGGAGGAGGTGTGAACGTCGGAAGAGTTAATGGTGAACTAAATTTACGAAACAACACCAGCTCTTTAGATATATCCGGTGGGTGTGGAGGTTCCGGTGTATCAACAAGTCTACCGTTCGCGTGTGGTTTTATATCATAAAGAAGGGTGTCATTTCGATATATGAGAACTTTCCCGTCCCATTCCAAGATCGGCTTCACATCTGCGTCGTTGATGTACATGTTATTACAGAAAAAAGCTCTGTGGTCTGGAATAAGCAATTTAAAGAGTCGCTGAAAGCCAGGTGGCGACTCTGATTCCCGTGGGCCTCCATCGACGTCGTGGTACCCTTCGGGTACATACGGAGAACCTGCACTATCAGTCTCTAACGGATACCTTTTATCTAATGTTTTCTCCGTTCCTGCTAGAGCTAGATACATGGTCGGAGATTCTTCGCCATTCGTTGCTGCATATATGCCAGGTATTTTTGCGGACGGGTCTCGCATGCTCCCGGGCTCACTAGCATCATCCGGTGGGAGGGAGTCGGTGACAGCAGAAGGATCTGGGGTGGAGTCGACCGGAGGAATATCCGACTCCAGTTCCTCCAATGATATTGAGGAATCCGTCGAGCTGTCGTACTCCTGTTCCGACAAGTATTTTTCGGCAGTTGCAGATTGGTCAGTAGATGGTTCTAACAAACGTCTCTTTTCGAGCTCAACCATGGCATTAAATATGCCCTTTTGTATTTTCACCGACAGCTTCTGTCTCATAGTCTGGTGAAGACGAATCCGAATATCATCTTCTTTGATCTTCTTGCTGAGATAGGAACACTCGTAGTTATACGATCCGCCGCTTCTGGCCGAGGGAGCGTTCCGAAATTGATCCTCGTCTAGGTCCACTGAGGATTCTAAATCGCTGGTAGAGGATGTCGATTCCCCACTAGCCGCTGATGAACGTTCCAATACTTCTGCAGCCCGGAGCATTTCAACAAGACTCACTGCCAAAAGCGAGTCTGTCTCCATACTCCACCAATCCGACATTGTTTCGGGTAGAGTTTCATCCCAAGACGTAACAATTGAATACCCGCGCTGGATGAATCGGCGGCACCCTTTATCGAAAATCTCGCTAATGTTTTTGGCAGATATCCCGAGTCTGCCTGTCCTTTCTGCCAATATTTGTACCACCATGCACTTCGAATGCATGTCTATAATGAAGTTGTTGCACGACAGCTCCCAGGGCGACCAGTGGACCTCCTCTCCTATCATCCGTCGAGAATTCTTAATTCTTATATTCACAAATTCAGATTTAAATCGCCAGTCTATGGGTCTCGGCGGTTTTATCTGCGTGGTGAATTTCCGCCGCAACATTAGCCTTCCCACATCTCCAATGAGGGTGTTGGCTAGTTCCCGCGTCGGCTCATGGTGAAGTTCGTACACTAGCAATGCCATGCGATCGTTGAGTTCGTCCAGCGCTGTATACAAATCTTTTGGTCGATGCTCACTCATTCGCCGAATTTTCTCAGTCTCCCAATGCTTCTGGAGTTCTTTTCGAGTTGTTGCCTCATATTTTATCTGCTCTGTGCGCACGTTTGGATCGTCCTCACGCACATCGAACAGCCTCGCCAGTGAAAAAAAAAGCGCAGTGAACCATCTTAGGAATGAATGCGATAGCGAATAAGTCTCGATTCGTGCTCCGTCTTGCTGTGCTCTTTGGTGTAGTTTCTCGTTCAACTTTTTTTGTGAGATTATATAGTCTTTTAGCTTAGGGGTATTGGCGTTTTGTAAAACATACTATACAACATTAGCACCTTCCAGTAGCACAGATGCGTAGAGAACCTAATTACCGCCAATGTCAACGACCAGTATAGAATCCAGTGGGTATAGCCAGTTGAGTGTGATTGTGGCATCGATCGTTCTGGATTGCCGTGTAGAAACCTGACGCAGTGCTTGAGGTAGACTAATTGAGCCTGTCCTCGATGGCAGCCGTTTCGGAGGATTCCGAGCTTGCCGGTTACAAAGTACCAACGTTGTTCCGCATGAGAATCCAGCTCCTCGCCACCTTCCTCCAGACGCCCAAGACACAAGTATACCCAGGTAATTGCGCCGAGTAAGGTCTGCTGAATTCGGAGACGATACTTACTGCAAATTACGCCCAGCTTTTTAATGTTACGTAGGGGCTCGATGTATTCATACACCTTTATCAGTGCTCGAATCTGCCAACTAAATGTACAGTAAGCTCCTCGTGAAGTTCATAATTAAGTGGCACTGGCAACGCACAAGAAAGTATGAACGTCTATACGCATGGATGAAACAATATTGCTCAATATCGCGATCGGTTGAGTGTCATTACCGGTATTGAAGAGGGGCACTACAGCAACAGACAAAATATACTCCACCGTCCGACCAATCAAGTTCAGCTTCAGTTGGTGTAACTCCTGGCCATCATATTTTCTTGCAGCACGGAATCCGTCCGCCCGTGCGCTGTTGTCTGATTTCCACAAAAGCCCGGACTTCATCCCAGCTGAGCTGATGCCTAAATCTTTCTCGATCTCCTCCAAGGACGGTGGTTTATTCCAAGATTTCCTCTGAGCGGTGGTGAAACCACACAAAGAGAACATACTGATCAGGATGATTGGTTTATCCATCAGAGTAACAAACCCGGTAAAGCCGAAATCTATGCCAGCATGCGCATTTCCTGTAGTTTCCGGTTTCCACTGCAGTTTAAGAGGCTCTTCGTCGCAAAAACATTGCACACACATCGTGGCGCCCAAATCTTTGTCGTCTATGACCAAAAGTTTTTCGTCTTCCTCTAGCTGAGAAGTGTGAAGGTGCAGTTTAAAAGGTGGAGGGAAAGCATCTGGGGTAGGTATGGCACGGTTGGTACAGCAACATCCAAACCGTACCAGGCTACCAATCTTATACCCAACCTCTAGTGGTGTGTGATTGGCGCTCCCATTCTCTTTTCTGCTGTGCACGCGTGCAATGCGGGAAACCTGAATCAGGCTCCCATCCTTGACATACCACGCGGACACGACCTCGCCCGCTTCCCCATCCGCAGAATCCTCACGCTGGAATAATTCACGAGTGACTGGCCAACGATAGTTCAACCAACCACTTGTAGCGTCATCTCTCGTGCGCACACGCCCCCTAGTTGCGCCTTCACTGAGATAATCGTTCAACTGATAATCGATATCGTGTGGGATACGAAGGCCAAAGCCGAAACCGGATCGCTGACCGCGAGATAAAACGGATGAATCAGGAAAATTACCACGGGCAAAGACTAGACCGCAGTTAGAGTTTGACGGTGCGGTCAACTGTAGTAGATCGAAGTCGGCACTCAGAACCGCCGTGAATCCGCCGTCTCCAACTTCTAGAGTACCGGAAACCGGAGGAATCTTGGGGTCGGAAGAAGAGTGGAATGGCGTAAAAATGTCTAGTTTGGTAATGTCAGGGTTGGAATCGGAATCTACAGTGAAGAGGCTTTCCGAATATAAGTATCTAGACACCTACTCATCAGGGTATTTGTGGACCGACCGAAGTTCACACTTCCCTTTTCTCTTTGCTTTTCTGTTTCCCTTGTTGATGCCCATAATTCCGTCTGACTCGCCTTCAAAGCTACCTTTCCTGTTAACGCTTCCTTGGCGTTCGTCATTGCCACTCGCCCCCGAAGAATGGCCGGTTTCATCGTTGTTTGAGTCCGCGTCATCAACGTGCGCGTGTAGTTTTGGGGTTGAACTGGGGTGAGTTTCCTCTCTAGATTGTCCCTTGCCTTTGCGATTACCCCTGGGCATGCTTATTTCACCACTTGACCCAGGTTGGCTGGAGCTGGTGACTGGATCGCTGTCTGCTTTGATTTTGGCTTAGCAATCCACAAAGGTATGGCTAGAGTTGTGGGTGTCGCCATCGCACCTTCAGCGTTTTCCATTGCCGTTGCGACGCGAGCGCTGGTGTTGGTGGAGATCGAATTGGAGTATATATATTTGGGACTTTAATGAGATGCTTTTTAAATAACTGAAGTGGGTAAGATTATGGAAGGGACAAATCTTCTTAAGCCCCCGCCCTGAGGCCATTTATGGTGAAACCCAACTCTGCCTTCCAGAGGCTCCAAACTACCAGGATACCCACCTTACGAATACGCTGTGGGACGCGAGATATCACATCTGATGCAACTTTATCATTAAATTATTGTGCTTTTGAGTAAGCCGCCATTGGCGCGAAACTATGATCCAATAGGGTTCTCAGGAGGCATAGGTTTTTTTGTGGCAGTCAGTGTGCAGCATGCATATTACGGATCAGCTGTATACGTTACCATTTTGAGAATGTCTCAAAGTCCATATTTTTAACCACTGAGATCGCTCAAGCTACCCTAAGTCTTCACCAGAGTTGGTTCGCTCTATTAGAGAAATCTAAGTCGCTCCTGATTCTACCTTGTGTGGATATACGCCGTTGTGTTAAAGATTGATGTACTCGCTTCTTGATAAGTTTTGCCTTAAGCGCACTACATATGTACTATGTAACATATATCTACTAGTTTTTGACATCCTATGGTCATTGATTTGAAGACCAAAGGTAGCCGTCTGCATTCAATTTCTGATGACCATTAGGCAATCGTTATGATAACCAACTACCGAAACCGCCAAGAAAACGCAACTCTCCACACCCAAGTAGCAAACAGCCGCTACCTGCTGCAAGCAAATATGACAAGCGCCCCTCGAATTGTAATACAAAAAGTGTTAGAAGAAAATACTGAAGTTTATTCGAGCCGAAGCAACAGAACAACAATCCGACAAGCCACGTGACCAGATGTCTCCCTATCTAATCTTATCAAGTCCTCATGATCTAATCTATTCCTCATCTTCCATCCCGTGCATAACGTGTTAGACCAGGAGCCTGGTAGTGAATCACAATCCCGCGATAAAATGTATAAAAATTCCTATATAATTGTAAAATGGATAAACTAGAGGTGCTTTGTTTATTTGTTTTTAATCATTTTGTATTCGCCCCCATGCGGATATGACATACATATTCGTTTCTCGCCGCTCCAAATCTAACAAAGGAAAAGTTCAAGCTGTGGCTTCTCCAACCATCCCCTCATCTCCTGAAAACCAACGGTGCTAGATCAATTGGTGCTTTCGGAATTGGAAATTTGTGTTGGCGGAGAGAGTTTACTGTTGATTCCCAGGTTCCCAGGTAGTGGCTGAGGACATGCATACATAAAAATTAAACTTCAAAATTTCCAAAACTATGGCAGAATATGGGTTTGTATGTATCACTTGCACTATATTTCATGGATTTGATATGGGTTTGTATTATGGTGGAGAATCATTCCTCGATATTTGGTGGTTTGTTAAGGCTGATTCACTTCTGGGTACTGATTCACTACCAGGTCTGATTTACTTCCTGGTCTAACACGATACCATCGTCGGATGGCACTAACGGATAACTTCACAACTATTTAAGTTAGTACATAATCCCCTGTTTCAATTAGAGAGCATAGAATCAGCAAGTGGCCTCACGAAACACTCTTACAATATCTATGTGGATGTAGGTGAATGCGTCTTGATTTTGTATTGAAATGTGTAGCTCGAAACATTGAATGTAGTAAACTGTATCCGAGACTACTCAGTAGATGAACACAACGAATCACGAATCAAAATTACTTGTTATGTGTAGTTAATTGCAAGTCACTCTGAAATTTTCGGTATTATACATATACCTACGCTTGGCTCCGAGGCCTCGGGTGCCACAGCTATGTGGAGTTGGAGAAAAAATTTTGTGCTTGGTGGAGACTACCACGCACAGATACACAGCCTCAAACCTCCTCAAGCGGCTGAACAGTATCATGCATAACAAGCGTGCACGCGCATGGGTGCCCGCATATCACTACATAGCCTTGTGAGAGACCGCTTCAAACCCATAGGCTTGCTTGTCGTATTCAACTCCAAGTCACTTCCAAACATCATGGCGGAAGTAATCGGCTTTGGTGCCAGCGTTCTCACTTTCATCACCATCGCCACTCAGCTCGCGAAAGCGGCCTTTGCCACATATGAAACAGTCACGGACGCACACGAAGAAATTAAGCGAGTTCGTACACGACTAAATGACCTTCAATTTATATTGTTGCAGATTTATCACCGGCGCATCCACTCCAGCAGCACCGGCGAGCCCGATCCAGCATATTGGGACGACAAATCTGCAAGATACTGGGATGAAAAGTCAGCGCAACTAGGGGATAGTTTTGCACAGCTCGAGAGGATTACAAGTAGACTGAATGAAACTCAGCCCGTGGCTAGACTTCGTTGGTTACTATCCGGACAGGATCGAGCAAGGAAACTGTTGGCGCTTCTTACGGAGGATTTAGCCATACTAAAAACGTTAAACCAGTTTATGTTAGAGTCGTAGGTTCATACTATATGTCGAGACTCGCGGGCATTACTGAATGAGAATAGCTATAATTCCAGATACCAGGCCCGCTGTGAAAGCTATCTCGAAGGAATTTTTCTAGGCCTCCAAGCCCAAGCTCCTATCATGCCAAACCTACTGCATGTCGTTCAAAAGGTTGATGAAATTAACGAAATGGTACTTGCCAAGGGGGAGCTTGCAGTAGTTTACAGAACTGCACAAACCGATAGATTGAGGCCGTGCTTGAAAACTGGCAACACCGAACAAATCCACAGATCGAACATTGACATACTGGTGTCAGGTGTCAGGAGAAAGATCACGAGTTATAACCTCCCTTTCGGCAAAATTATTGTGCATTATGGCGTAAGGAGTGAACCGAGCCCTGGTCAGGGTGGATTGGGGAGCGAACACTTCGCAATGAGAGGGACGTGGGAATTCCAACCTGCGTCGTGGATCTCATACCGAAGCATCATCACCGAAGCACAGCTACTTGTACGATGTGGAGCAGAACTTGCTCATCCCACTATTACATCCAGCTTAACCACCAGATCGGCCTTATCTTGGGAACACCCAATCTGGAAATACGTTCAACACGGGGATGTAATGGGTGTCCAAAGACTTCTCCGTACAGGAGCAGTCAGGGCTACTGACATGGGGACCGATGGATCTACACTTTTGCACTCGGTAGGCCAATCTACAACCTCTATCCCCTTTCTCTTTCGACCAAACCACAAGTCCTGACTTTTCTCACGGTTGCTATAGGTATGCTGGAGTGTGGGTCACAGGGATTTGGCGCCTGAGGCGGTGAAGCTTCTGGCACTATTGATTAATTCAGGAGTTGATTGCAATGCGGTGGATGGAGCCGGCCTGTAAGATCCCTACCCTGACTCCTTTTGGCATTTCTGGGTCACCTTATCCAATTGTTGCCAATTTCTGAATCCCAATGTACAGAACAGCACTAAGTTATATGGTAACCTCACGCTTAGTCCGGAGGCCAGAGAGCAGGCAGTCATTGAACTGCGTGGCGGGGATACAATTGATTATAGACGCCGGGGGAGAGTTCGGCTTCCCATGGGGCCATTGTTCTACGGCATTTCACCTGAATCCGACATATGCTTATTCGGCCTTGAAAGGAACATCTTACTCCGAAGTTCTTAAAGATTGTCTCCAAGAGCATGCAGTGCGCTTGTTTTCAAAAGACCCAGAGTATCCAAGTGTGGCTCAAGTTTTCCTCCTAACAGACATGGTCTGTGGGCAGTTTATAGAGGTGCAAGATTTATGGCGACAGATCCGTCCAAACCTATACGCTCCGGTGACCGATACAACTTCCCTTTTTAACTTTATGGTTGCAGATTTGGTCAGTACGGCCGAAAAGGTGTATAGTGACGGCGCTGTTAGCACCTGGTTATGGGTCAAGGTTATTGATAGGGTATTCGTGAACTGTACTAATGCTGGCGAGATCGACCAAGCAAATAGGATTCTGACATCACTGGTTGCACGTTCTTCCAGTTTTGTTAAGCACCTGAACATATCTTTCTCGCAGCAGATGGGCAATCCGTACCATGTTCCCATAGATTTATTGTACGGCTGCAACAGGGAAACGCTCGATATTCTCGAATGGAACGGTATCAGTCCTGACGTGGTGGACTACCGCTTGATGCAAGAATGTCTACTGGACGATAGGGCATTTCCGGAATTTCTTTGGCGGCGCATTAGCATCTCCACCATGTTTGATTGGATGCTCGTTTGCGCCAGTGATTGCGTAGAATTTTCCGAGCACGTACTACCACTACTTCGCGAAGGCGCTGACGTCAATTACATTGGCTGGGACTGCCCTTATTTTGGCGAAGACTTCTCAGTTCCACGCACCCCACTTGGAGCGGCAGTGAGAGCTGGAGAGAAAGAGACAGTGCAGTTATTGCTTGACTACGGCGCAGATGTTCTACTGGACTCGGAGGAGCGGAGTTCCCTTTCAGGGATCGCAACAGTTGGGGGCTATCAAGAGTTAGCGGAAATGTTAAAAAAGCTTGAGGTTAAGGAGCAGACTAAAAGGAATCTCTCTACGGTCCCTGGTTCGTACTTCCAGTTTTGCCGACCGGTTTCTGTATAGGTTCTAACTCTTCCAGAAATTGCGGTATTACCCCAGACGAAGCAGAATCAAGCGCCTAAGACGTATTTGGACCACATCACACTCGTTCTAGGTATGCTTTTGACCACGGTTGATGTCATCCGACTTTTAATTCTTTGCGGTCTGGGATGGGTTTTACGGAATCGTCGACTTTTGTGGTGGATTTGGAGCACGTGTTTCTACTTTGCGATGCCTGTTGTGAAGGAGCTTGGATGGGCAATTCTTGGGGCCTTTTTCGAGCAACTTTACTTGAGGCAAAGTTGGGAACGCTAAGAGCGTGATTTGGAAATGAAGTTTTTACGCGTTTATTTTTCTCTTAATTTCTTAGTTCTCGATATTTTGTTTCCTCCTTGTGTTTTGTGCATCCCCTTAGTAGCAGAACAGACATTTAATTTCAGTCGATAGTCAAATTTTGATACAAGAATAAACCGATGGACTTATGATCAAATTGCCAAGTAACATCACAAAAAGCTTGAAATTTCACCACTTTGATTATCCGCTACGGCATTCTCTTGAGATAATCAATGACAGAATCTCCAATGATGGACTTTTCTTGATACGAGTTGACTGTAAGCGAGGCTGATGGTAAGGCATAAGACAACAACTCGTTTATATATATCTCGAGTCTTTCTCCTTCTCCTCTTAAGTATATACACTATTCTGATCCATTCATAGAATCGCTCCATCCATGGATGGGCAGTACCATCCATCGATGGGGGTGCTTCCATGAATGGGACAAGTAAAAAATATGTAAATTAAAATTGTGCCACTATAGGAGGATTATTGAAAGCTAGTAATTTAATTGCTGGTAAAGTTAGCTGAGTAAAATAATTACAGAAAGAAGGTAGGTTTTATGAAAGTGAAGCAAAGATAACTCTATTACATCCCGCTCAGAATTACCACTCCTCCCACTGAACCAGAGTGCAGTAAATCTCATTCTCAACAGTCCAAAGAAGTGAATGGTAGATGTATTTGGAGGATAGAGTGGCTTTTTTTGAAATAAGCAAAGCAAAGCCAGTTTTAATACATCTAATACAAGAAAAGTGAAGCCAAATTTTATACATCTATATTTTTAAAGTTTTATTTGCATATTTTATTTGTCCCATTCATGGAATCGCCCTGTCCAGGGACCGGTCACCCTATATCAATGGATGGCGGCACCAATAAGTCGCAACAACACTCACGCAGTTATCCCCTCCATATCGCGACATTTTCGATAAGTCGAAGACGTAATGCGAGAGGTTGGGCACATGCTTTCTGCTTCATGATGCGGTATATAATACTCAATGTTTATGAGTAGCTTGAATTAGTGAACTGTTACAAATATGTGAAACAGTTATGGTCCAAGCTTGCTACGGAATCAAGTTCATTCAAATCATCATTAGCCGAACAAGGTAATGAAGTTCTCAAATTCAGACCTCAGAGTAATCAATCCTGCGCTGAATTTTATAAACAGGTGAAACGAAATCGAAAAAAAAATACTCATCTGGAACTCTTTATTTGGTAAGTATTCTTTCTCCAGCGCTTTAGCCCTTCAAGACTTCTCTCATTACATTCAAACACAACTCCCGTCTACTCTCCCATTACCATAGCATATAGCGCTTGAATCCACTTTAAATTCTCGTCTAACGCCATATCCCTTAGCACAACCGGCAGTATAATCAGCTCCTCCTCCGTCCACAACTTTGGTTCTTTGCGGTCTTTCGAGGCCTACACTTCGCTGATAAGCAACTCTTTGTGTTCTGACTCATACTTTACAAGCAGCTCCTTGAGTTCTCGGCGATCTTCGAGTACTTTTTGCAGTGTTGCTGCCGTCTCGAAGAGCTCGATTTATGCCCTTATTTGTTGCTCTTCAGAGATATTGCCGGATTGCAGGGCCTGGATATAGCATGCGGCTTTGGAATGAGAGCTGGTGTGTTACAGTCAACTTCGTCGCCGAAGCTTGTGTAATAAGAGGCGAGCTCTTGTTTGGTTTCAAAAATTTTGGTTAGAAGTGCTTGATGAGGGAGGTCATGGTTGAGTACAGTGTACGTTGATTTGAAAAGTAGTGAAGAAGGGGGGGGGGGCGAGCTGGAATACAAGTTATATCTGTGAGAGACCTTTGTGCGGAAGGAAATGGGACTCGCATTGATGAAGCCACCCTACCAAGCAGTCTGTAGATAACTACTTTGTTGCATTTTGCTTCTAGAACTGACGTCAAACAAAGGATAGCTACAAAGCCCCAACCCTTGCTATTACATGCACAAAAAAAAGCACCAAAGGAATTAAGCTGAACAGTGAAAAATCGTAAGCCTCAAAGAGAATCCCACTTTCCGTTAACTTCTTTGCATGGAAAAACATGAATGTGAAAAGTCCTCCATTGACTTCGACGTCTGGACCTCCGGTGCCTCTGAATGTCGCAAATGAAAATGATCTCTAGCGCACCCTACTCGGCTCGATCTTCTCAAATAGTGCCCCAGTGAGATATAACTGGTACACTGAGGAAATGGCTAGTGATAGTGGACTTCAAGTATGGTTACGCAATGAGGTTTTATAAAGGTCAGAGTGACATCTAATGACTCCGTGGCACAAGGGTAGCGCATCTGATTCCAGTCCAGAAGGTTGCGCGTTCAAATTGCGTCGGGGTCAATGAGAGTCGGCAATTAGCTTGGGACTTTTTTGGATTCTCGTTTGGACGGAGATGTTTGTGGATTGGGGGTGGGGTCTTGGCTTCCGTGTACAGGGGAGCCGTGAGCGTTGAAGACCTGCTTTCGCGATCAGCATTGTAGATTTCGTCCTGAGGAACATTATCGGCAGAATTGAGTACAATTTTGCATTTGTATGTAGTTAACGCAAATCTGGCTGGGAATTCTTAGGCAAGAATACACGAACAGGCGTAGGTGAAATAGAGCAGCAGACAATAGCCAAGCTTTCCAACAGTAATACGCAACCTCTTTAGCGAACAACCATCCCACCCCACTCAAAAACGCAGGTCTCCTTTCCCACCTCCGGACGCGACCTCTCCTCTAACAACACCGCTACCTGTTCCTCCACATCCGCCCCCCCGTTACCTGTCTCTATCAACTTGAAAAAGAGCACAAAGAGCCTCACCACTCTCACCTCCCCCTCCTTCACCTTTACCTCTAACCTCGCCGCATCACGGTATTCCTTTGGTGTCAAGAAACGAATCGCAATAAATGGGGTGCTTGTAAGCTGCGGGCCCCAGTACGTAACGAAATCTTGCCGCTCTTTATGCAAAAGCCCACATTTCTGCATGAACGCGTCCATAAATCTGGCGAACACATCGATGCCGATATGGAAAATGTTGCTGGAGAAGTCAGTGCGGATCGGGCCTGTGTTGGAGAGTTGAATGGCCTCCTAGAAGAGGTAGGAGACGGGCGCTCCGGATATGTGGAGGGTGCCGTCTTTATTGGCAATGGTGATCCATTGGACACTACGAGTCGAGGAAAACTGGGAAACGGGAAGAGTCGTCGGGTGAAGGTAGGTGAAGTTAAAGCCAGTAGAAAGCGTCAGAGTTATGGTTACTGGGGTCTGGTCGTGCAGTGGGTAGACTGTGATAACAGGTTTTCCTCCACTCTGTCCCTTATGAACTTGAAGTACATCTCCGTCCTTAATTCCGTGATCTGAAACTCGGCCCCACGTAGTAATCCGGGAACACACAGGAAGCACACCATCCCCAACGCAGAGTAGACGAAGCATATCGATGTGAAGTCCAGGAAGCAGTTCAGCCCGGTGGCCAACCTTGACCATCTCTGTTGATGGGTAAACTTTCAAGTAACGCTCTTGTATACTACCTTGATTTTCATAGTCGAGAGTGATCGTCATTTCAGCAACCTTCCCAGCAGACTTTTGCCGAAGATCAACAACCGTATGTGACTTATCAGCACCCCGACGTTCATTCTTGGCTTTCGGTGATGCATCAACAGTGAAAATGGTGTTTGGTGATATCTCGATCATCGCGCCAGCAAAAAGGTAGAGCGACCAGAAGTTCTTGCATATCTTTCCACCGCCATAGCGGGCGACAACCTCAGCCCCCATGAGGCTTGGTAAAACTCTTGTCGCACAATCTTGACAACGCTTCCCACGATTGAACCGCCGCAATGGGAAGCGATATTGCGTCTGCTTTAGTGTCTGAGCGGTAGACTTTAATGAACTAGAACACTGGTATAGGTTAGCGGCGGCGTTTGAATGGGAGGAAGTCGTACGCCGCAGGTTTGTGGTTGGGCCGCGCATGATGGGAACATTGTGTTCGTGGGGAAACGAGAGGCTGATATGATACAGGGAGGAAGTGGAGGAAACAAAGTTGATTAGAAGACGAGATGTAGGTTGGGCGTGCTCTCGTATACCAGCCGTTCTTTTTTCGCCTAATGACGAACCAAGCGAACTTGCGATCGACGAGAAAATTTGGAAGTGGTTAGAACAGGTTAGAACGGTTAGAAACGAAATTTAGCTTGTAGGATGTCCTCCTTTGACATGCCTGCTCCAAAGCCCTAAAACCGTGACCTATACTCCTACTTAACCCTTGGGGGGGGGGGCCTAGGGCCTTGCCTCGTACTTGTGTGGCAGCGGATCTGGAACTCTCCATCCTGGACTGCCTGCTAGGCCCTTGATCTTTTCTGGTTGGTGCGTATCTCAGCCCAGAGCCGCGGGGGTTGAACTAAGATGTGTTCCGTCCTATGCGCGGGCTCCATCGGTCCGCGAACATCCCGCCTGGTTCGCGAGGTGGGGCCAGATCGTGCATAGAAGAGCTTTCGGCGAACCTTTTATCTGGGAAACACATCCGATAGAAACGCATTCGTCAGATGCATACATCAATTAAGACCACAAGGGTATTTTTAATATGTACCATCACTCATAACCTCTGATGAGGAAACACCAGATATCCCAAATCTACAACACACCAACTAATCCAATAACGCCAAAATCAAAATGCCTTCCCTATATAATATCTAGACAGCCTCCATAATGAGCATCCACCCCTTCTGATCTCTCCTCCTCGCCTTCTCTTCCTCATTCTCCTCCTCTCCACCGTGCGGTACCGCATTCTCACTCTCCTCCTCCTACTCTGAGACCTTGTTACCTCCGCCGCCTCCGCTAGCGCCTCTTCTACACGTCTTGTAGTCATACGATTCTCCTCTGTCTCTCAAGTTGCTCTTCCATCATCAAACGTAGCGTTTCCCGCGCTTGGTGCGGCCGGTATTGGTTGATTAGGTGGTGCATGTTAAATAGGATTGTTTGTAGGTCGGCGGTTTTGGAGGGGTACTAGGGTTTGGTTTAGCACCGTCATTATCGGCGAAGGGTGGGTATTATACGTCTTCAGGGTTCACAGCCATTACCCCCACTAAACTCTAGGAAGCTTAAAAGCAACGATTTTGATGAGCGGCGCAGCTCAACGACCCGGTTTGCTCCTGCTACTTCCTCATCCGCTTCTGAGTATAGTCTTATGATGCCGTTTTCTCAAGACTCGGATGCCGCTCCGGTGTTTGCCAAAACTCGGAGAAGGACCAGTATGAGCCGCTTGCAGGGAGTGGCGGTGGGAGAAGGTAGTGTAGTAGAGAAGAGGCGGAGAGCGAGGAGGCCAGAACGGCGTCGGTTGGGCCGAGGTTCAGGGATTGACGGTGAAAACGCAAGGGCAGCGAGATTGGCGGGCGTGAAGTGGGTGTAGAAGTTTGGAGGGTCCGGGAAAGCAGAGAGAGTTTGCGGGGTGTCAGCGGACATTGTGCGTGTTGTAGTTAGCACGGTACGGTAAGATGCGGCAAGGCGCGGTCGGGAGACGTGAAGGGCGGGTAATTTCAGGATGACGACAATAGCTAACCAACGTAACGAAAAGGCATCACAAGAGCTCATCCGTAGCTCCCGCCGACAAAACGCTCGCCGCACACGCCTCCCCCTCCGTGCCCTTGACATATGGCACTATGACACCTACGACGCGTCTAAAATCCAAGCACCGCTTAGCGGAGCCGGGGCTTCTCCCCGCTCTCCGCCGGTTCAGCACCGTCAGCTCCCTCTCCCTCCCTCCGCGTCCTTGCTAACCTCCACAGCGTGCCTACATCCCCGATTGGTTCGGCCTCCTCCTCCTCGCCCTCCAGAACCTCGCAATCCTCTTCTTCGAGCCCTTCCACCGCCTTTTCAGCCTCGACGACCGCCGTATCTCCTTCCCACACGCAGACCCCGAGCGCGTCCCCGTCCCCTACCTCCTCTTCTATGCCTGCGCGCTCCCCACCCTCACAATCGCACTGTACGTCCTCCTCGCGCCCTCCTCGTCTCCAAAATCCCATAAACTCCATGTCGCGCTCCTGGGCCTCGCCACCTCCCTCCTTCTCGCCTCCTTCGTTACAGACGTAATCAAGAACACTGTCGGCCGGCCGCGCCCAGACCTTTTGGCACGATGCAAGGCCGCCCCTGGAACCCCGGAGCACCAGCTTGTGGATTGGCATGTGTGCACAGAGACAGATCATCATACGCTGCACGACGGATTCCGGTCGTTCCCGTCGGGTCATAGTTCCTTCTCCTGGGCGGGGCTGGGGTTTCTTTCGCTTTTTTTGGCGGGGCAGATGGGGGCGTTGCGGCGTGGAAGGGGGCTGGGGAGATTTGTGGTTGTGGCGCTGCCGAGTGTGGGTGCAGCGCTGATTACGATCTCGAGGACGGAGGATTATAGACATGATGTGTGGGATGTGAGCACGGGGACGACGATCGGGGCGCTGTGTGCGCTGTTTTGTTATAGGAGGTATTTTAGGGGGTTGGCGGAGAGGGCGTGTGATGTTCCGTTTGAGAGGGAGGAGATGGAGGAAGGGGAGGACGAGTTTGAGAGGTTGCAAGATGTGGAGATGGGGTGAGTTCTGGATGGATCTACGTCGCAGTCGTAGGAGCGAAATGGGAGGGAGTTAGTTTGTTGTTTTGTGTGCATAACATGTATCTTGTGTTTTATGTGTGCAGCATATCTTACTCACTTGCGTCACAGATTGTCTTATTTTGCGTTTGTCCAGTTGATATCATAGTATTTAGATCCTCACATTTGTGTCTATATTAGTACGATGTCATGACCAGCCCACTTCCTTTTCTAGTAGCCTAGTTAGCGCTGAGTGAATAAACACCTTTCGCTCACCCAAACGGGCAGTCAATTTGGCGCACTTGACCTTCTTTAGCAGTGAACTTTGATGGAAGAAACCGCTCCAACCTTGTGCACAGGGTGACAGGCAGATTAAGAAACCAATAGAAATCTCTATATCTCAGCCTTCATACCAGGGAAATACTAGACTAAGCTTAACACACCGAATCTTGTTGATTGCCCGTTTTGGTAAGTAAAATAACGCCATCCTGACACGAGCATGGGTGTAGTTAGTGTTCAAACCAACTATCGTTGAGGGAGCGTTACATAGTGCTAAATTCACATGGAGATTGCTCAGCTGTCCTACAAACGTCCATGAGACTTGGCTTGTTGCAAACTTTAAACCTGTATATGAAGCTGGTCGGATTTACCTCGGGTGTAACCCTATGGCTCCGTACCCAGAATCCACGTGGAATCTTACCACTCCCGATTCCGCTTTAAGATGTTATATATTACCAGATATATGTTTTACATATTTATACACATCCTCCTCGTAGAGTACTCCCAGACGCGTGTGTTTCACCAGCGTCGTTTGATTAGTTTAGCTATCGGATGCGAGGTCGTAGAGGAGGAAGCAATGGTGATCGTCGAATTCACGGTTTATATTCCAAGCTAGCTCGTGAGAATACAAGTACGTCGTGCCGCCGAACATATACCCACGCTAAATTCCAGGGGTCCAGCTATTTATCCTACTGACGGCCTTTATAGTACGCCGTTATCGTCTTCACCGATTTAGATCATTTCGAACTCCGCAGAGTTCACTATGCTATTTTCCTGTGTCATTGGCGAGTGTACAGGTGAGCTTTGCGTCAAGCGGGTACACGGAAGTTATTGCAGTGTCGCTGTTTTCGATAGCGGCCTGGAATACTTCGTGGTAGCTGAGGAAGACGTTTAGCATGGTGTTTGAGAGCGGCTAGAACCCGGTGTACGTTCCCCGCGGCACGTTGTTGGGTAGCGGTTTCCGGGTTACGCAGGTGGAGACGTCGTCGTCGGTGAGGAAGGATTTGGAGAGATCAATTATCTGGAGCTGGCTACCTAGAAATGTCAACATATGACCGGAGGTGCAAGGCAGACTGCTTACTCGATGCAGTGTAACTAGTTGGGGAAATTCTGCCATGATGTTCGGCAGCCAAATATGTATGCCTTCTCCTCCACAACTCTAAGATATTCACTAGTAATTCTGGAGACTCGATGAACCAAATATATAGCAAAAGTCAGCCACCTCATCCAGTTCCTCGGTCTGCGCCCACGCGAGTAGTATCTATATCCCGATTGTAAATAATGCACGCCGAAGAGGGCTCATTGTGAGGATTCGAGGTGGGAAGCGTTGAAAAGGTGAAGCCGAGGGATACAAAGTATGGGTATACCCGTGTATTAAGCTTCAGGGTGACGGAGGTCGTAGGTCCATCCATTAATATCATCCCGGGCCTATCTGCAAGCATGGCGGTAATTATCAATTTCTAACACTAAGTAACTACTTAAGTACCCGTAGTTGGCAGCAAATACAAGCGCCCGATCAAGTATCTTTTGGTGTATATGTCATGGCCGAGGTACTTCATGTAGTCTGTTGTAACACGAGTAAGTAATTTCATTGGCTGGGCACAATAAAAAGTTTAACCTTTTGCACCTGCGTATTGAAGAAGTCTCCTTACGACAAGGCTTTTTTTCACTGATATTCATTTAATTTGGCGGTAGAGTGTGACGTGAGCGTATTTGCCGCTTATAGCCTGTCCCTTACAGACCCGCTGCCGCCAAAAGCAATCGATAGTTGTTAGCTCGGAACTGCCCGAAAACATTAACAGGTAAGCCTCTCCCGTCCATAATCAGAAGCAGCGCTATCGTAACTACCAGAGCGTTTTTTGTTCAGTAGGGAGTACAACCTACGCCTACAGCAGGTAACTCACACATTTCATCCAAATTAAGTATGTAATTACTAAGCCGCACATATAGTAAGAAAATGTTTTAAGTGAATTCCCAATGTTGTACCGGCGACGTATTGGACTGCGTATGTTCCAGATAGGTCAGTTTAACTCCACCCAGTTGTTGGTTGTGACATTAACACTAAGAGTACGTACTGGTCTTAAAGCAGGCCGATTCATAGTTTCCACAGACGAAAACCGTATGAGGAGACGACCCCACATCCAATTTCAAGAATGACAGCGGGCGATAAATGTCGGGGAGTTAGCCGTAGTCACTCGAGAGGGTGTTCGGGGCGAGAAGTTTATCCCTTATATGACTTGAGATGCTTGTAGTTGGCGAAGAAGACAAAGGTTTATCGTTCTGGGCGGGTTTGTTTCGGCTCAGACGACTGCTTCAGTGTTTAGTTAGGGCAAAGGATTGCAGATAATCGCCGAACCAAAATTAGCCTGAACAAAAAGCCCTAACTACAAACACCCGTGACTACTTGCCTTAAGCAAACAGAAGATATCATAATTTGACAGCCAGCCGACTCCAAGCTTGGTGAACACGTATGCAAAAGATAATATGAATTGAATCTGAATCTCCCACCCGAGACAAGTCCCAAAATGATAATAACCCCGAGGCTCAATAATTCGACGGTGCACATTTCATACCCTCCTATCCACCTTCTCCTTCTCTTAACCAACCTCCCACCTAACGAAACCTAGGTAAGTACTTAGCTCGAATTCAGAGTTGGGCGGCAAGATGCACCCGCCACTCTTCCAGACCCTTCCCATACTGTTCAAGATACTTCAACACATCGCGTGGCAATACTTCTCCTCCCGCATCACTGAACTCCGCCCATCTCTGCCTCGACTGATCATCCACGAACTCAAACCTTCCTTGCGTGAACTTCACCCAGTTCATTAGAGTCTCGATGTCAAGTGCAAAGCCGAATGCTCTGCCGACGAAGAGCGCCACTGTCTAGCTGTTAGAAACGGGAAATAGTGGGTAATGTGAATTGTCTTACGCTCGTTGAAGCATATAAGCTTCTTCTCGAATCCCTTCGCAGAGAGGTGCTGCGCGAGCTTGTATGGCCCATAGAAGACACCGCCCGCCATGGCAAATGGCAGCACGATCGGTGCAGCCGCCCACCATGCCGGATGCATACCCTCTCCGGCGGGGGCCTCTTCAGTCGGTCGGATCAAAGTGCCAGAATTTTCTTTTGAGATAAGTCCTCCATAGGATTTAGTAGATCCCGTCTTTTTCCGCCAAAGAACAGCACTTGCCCTCATGAGGAAATCACCGGCGCGTAGCTGCGTAGCAGATTTTCGGTATGTGAGAAACGCGTCGAACATTTCCCGGTTGGCGGTGAGTGTACATGCTGCCATATGCACAGCGTCGTACAGCGAGAGGTACAGATCTTCCTCGATGGCGCTGTTGCTGCTTCCCGTGAGAGTGCGATCGTCTGCGTTCTGAGTATTAGTAAGTTTAGCCTAGGAGTATAAGCACGCTTACCGACAGCACTTCTGACAGCTCCGACAACTGTAGCAGCACATTCCTTGAACTTATTCTGACATTCCTTTTCTCGCGCTGCCGAGCACTTAGAAACCTCCCTGTCCTACGATAACAAAACACCGTTAGTACCAGATAGAACCCAGAGTACGCGGTAGAGAAACAACTACCATCATCTTCTTCAAAATGCTTTCCGCAGTCTCAACACCCTCAGTGCCAAATAACTGTACAGCAGTAGTGCAATCGAGACCGGTGCCAACCGCGAAGTTGATCTGCGCAATAACGGCGAAAGACAAGGTGAGTGCCCTATGGCCGTATTAGATTTATCACCCTCAACTGCTGGCCTTTGCACTTACCACTCCGGGAGATAGTCCACCTGCTTCACATCGATATGCTTCAGCAGTTGTAGTCCATTGGTCAGTGCCTCTCGAAAGAGTGCCCTATTCCAGTGTCGCTTGAAAGTAATAGAAGATTCTAGGGCCGGCGACAATCCCAGTAAGTTCTTTTTCGTTATCTTCCGGAAAAGATCATTGGACGAGGGATGAAATATAAGCGTGCAGAATCTCGCGGCCTCTTCAGAGAACGACGTAGTGGCTGAAGAAGAAAGTCGAAAGGTAACCTGCAGAATGAGACAAGCAGGTCAGCGCAAAGTATGGAGTACTCACCACAGCCCTGTTTTCCCTGTCTCTTTGAATCCGGTCTAAGCACGGGATGTCAGAGCTCTGGTCGGTGGCGCCAAAGAGAGCAGACAGGAATTCATCGATCTTTTGCTCGAACTGGGGTGAGTCTGCGGCATAAGTCGGAGAAACAATAACGATTTTGACATGATGTTCCTCATCGTTGGTTCTAGATGGACCTGCAGTGGATCTAGATGGACCTGCGCTACCGGTAACCATGATGCGTGATATTGATCGTTTATCGATAGTGGGGAAATAGTTAGTCTGAGTATGCTGAGTGGCGACCAAGACTAGTGAAGTGATGAATGAAGTCTAGGTAAAGGAGATGAAGCCTTAAAGTAGTCCCAAGCGAGCCCCGCACGCCAAGCCAATACTTACCAGTAAACTGTCTGTCCATAGTACCCCTAAACCTGCGGGTTCGTGCTGCGATACCTCATCTAGCACAACATTTTAGCGGATTTGAGAGTGTGGAAATAGCACCATCTAAGCGCTTTGTCGAACACATTCCTCTGGTGTTACCGTGTATCACTCGCAAAAACGGAGACATAAGTCTAAACATGGAAGCAGCGGTATCGTCAATCGTTCATCCGTCGAACATCATGGCAATCATGACTGACATATTTGTCGCAGAATACAAAGCTTCAGATCCAGTATGCTATAAAAAGTCTTATGTTACACATGAGACGAGTTTTCAGCCAGTCTCGTCCTATGTCATTATAACCAAACTACCGTACGAAGAGAAAGATCTACGATAGCCCCCAACAAAAAGTTTCAGCCGATAGCGTACCCGGAAGACTCTGCTGAAGGTCACCATATACCACAGATCGCGAGACATCCCAACCAAGAATTGGCCCAAGATATCTCGTCCCATTGAGCCCAAGATCTTGCCAGGCCCGGACTCTAGACCCGAGAAAAAGTCCTGAGACAGCGTATAGAGAAGTTGGGTTCGTAAACGCTCATCAGTTCGTGAGATGGCCTGTAAATGTTGCGAACCGGCGACTGCAGTTCGCGAACCGAAATGGTCGTCTATGGTACGGAATATATACGAGTAGTAGAAATCGACACAAGCAAATGCAGCAACGACCGCAAGCAAATCCTGATGAGTGACCATAGCAGCTAGCGTAGTGATGCAAGAGTGGAGGTCCAAAATGCCACTCACAACCCTGCAACCACTAATCCGGTTTCCTGTTAATGGAAATAGAGGGCGAGAACTATATAGGTATAGAAGAGAATGAGAGTTTCCTCAAATTGTGCCCCCGAATTGTGTCCTCGAATTGTGTCGACCTGCAGTAGAGGACGATTGATTCAAATACTATGATGTCGATGCAGGCATGGACCATGGCAAGAAGATGCCATGGACCTATTGCCGACGATATATATCGCTCGGAAAACCGCTGGCGATCGGTCATAGCGGTCGATGTGGAGGTCGGAGTTGCAATTGGGGCCTTAATAATATCGGCGGCAGTGGTAGTGTGTGTGTATGGTAATGGTGAATGGTTTCAATAATTGTAGTAGTGTAGGACTACCCTGTGATTGTTGTGGTATTGGGTCTTTATCGGGTCCAACAAATGGTCTAATTGGGGCTTCCAATTTGCTCCAACTGAGAGAAGGTGTGCTGTTAGCTGGGCGGCCCCAAGCACCAAAAACCAGATATCGGGACCCGATTCCTTGTTCCACATCGTGTTCCACCATTTTGGTAACTTCCAAGTTGGAAACTGCCACAGGAGAGTACGGAGTAATTCGTTCATCCAGCAAGGGATTATGATGGATTTCCGGCCCCACCCGAATGGCGAACTTTCCTTGTTGAATTCAAAAAGAGGTCATGTAAGAGCATAGTGATCGCATATGATGAACCTTAAAGACTTTTGAAGCCGGTTTTGCGGTCCAACTCATTGGCCACCTCGATAAGTATGAATCCATCAATATACAAAGCACAGGCTGTCCAGGCGGGGAGCTAAATTCAAATTAACGGTTGGCATGGATGACCCTAGTGCTCCTAAACTTGTCGCGTAATCTTTCGTGCTGAACCGCCATCTGGATGGTCGAGAAATTGTGACCGGCAAAGATTGACAGTAGCGTTCCATATCTGGTAAGATCCTTTGAACCGGGAATAATCATAATGTCAAGTGGTTCGAGAAATGGATCAAGGCATTGAGGGGCGCGTGCGATGGAACTATGAAAAGAAAGAAGAGAGTGGTCATGATCGTTGCGAATATGATAATTAGATGCGAGATTAGGAGCTGTACGATACGAACGAAACATCTCGATTCTCGGCATGAGATCTATGCCTTGAGCCGAGTACAAACACGATGTGAAGCGCCTTCGCTTGTCCCAGCCCTCCAGGCAAGTCGTTCCGGCTCCACCAGAGCGGTTCCACAAGTTACTCTATCAGAAAGCCGAAAATATAATAAGCAGCGCACAAGAACAATCTCCCCGCAGGTATCTATAGTCCAGCTTCACCTGTATCGACCCAGACCGACCCATGCCAAGGACGGCTTAATATGTGGTGGTCTGGATCTGGCCAGTCTGCGAATCTGTGGATCGACCGGCGGCTGGACTAGCCACTTCGGAATTTTGAGATCGGAGGAGTGATGGGCCTGATTGTTGGGCGGCAAGGTGCCGCAGATCAGAGGACTCGTGAAAGGGCGTTGCAGTACGCCGTATTCTGGGTAGCCTGTACGTTGAGTCGAAATACGTGCTATGATGATCGTAATTGCAGAATATAGGGAAGAGTGAAGAGGGAGGGCTCTCCGACCCTGTGCTCCCAAGCAGCCAGAACTGCCCCCGTGATCAACTTCTACACTCGTGTCCTCGCCGTAATTAAATATATGTTCCGTACCGTGGACGTCCATTTCGGTTTGCGAACTGCGGTCGCCGGTTCGCGATATTTACAGTCTATCTCACGAACTGGTGAGCTTTGCGAACCGTCTCCCATCCACGACCACTTGGTCTGTTCTACATACAAAAAGCTTCTTCTGGTTCGCTCTCCCGGCTAACGTCCCCCTACACCGTGTGAGCATAATACTGACTATGAGATGGAGTGAGACAATACTTAGTATATGTATGAGATCTTTGCTTAACTCACCCAACCCAATAAATCTCAGCAGTGTTGTAAGGCCCTGTCAAAAGTCCTAAGTCCTTAATCACATAAATAGTTATAGTAATTAGTTGCGGAGATTTATTGCAATCTCTCTAGCCAAAAACTTCGCAGGGTCGCAGATGGGCTATCGAATTGCAACCCGTCCCCAGGTCGCGGCTTTGACTGCCCCAGGTTGCGAGTCGGCACGGGTCGCGTACCGTACGGAAAATATAGACTTGCCATTGCGTTCGCAATGTTAGCAATGAAAAATTTCACACACAGAGGTTGGGCACGGAAAGGGTAACCTTCTGGTTCTATCCGCAACAAAACAGTAGTGCAAGCTGATCGAGATAGTGTTGTTGCGAGGTGAATGTAGAACACTAGAGAATTTGACAGGAGAAGCACCAGATCAGATAGAAGATACATAAGTTAACCGACTGACTTGTCCTCCGTCAAAACCTGCCGAGCACTAGTATTCTTTCAACTCAACTCAGCCCTAACCCTTACTACCTCTAAGTTCTAGATAAAAGAGGTAGAGTGCGCTCGAAAACCAGCCGTCTGACAGCTTGCGAGCGACGAGAAATCTGGGAACGAGAGTAGAGGTAGAGTCCAGATCCCAATGTTTATTTTCTTCCCTTTGCTTGTTCGTCGTGAGCGCCTGCTCTAGTTTCATCCTCCCCCCTTCTTCTCCCTCAGCCTTAGGTATCTGGCTATCCATACACCCTTAACATTCTCTCGCGATATCATTCAATTGAGTGACATCATTAAATTCAGCGCTGGCTCGCTCTTTGTTGTCGCTTTCCAGGATTTATTATCTTTCCAAGCTGTTCTTTCGTACAGCAGTAGCACCACAATCATTTCATTTGGTAGCAGAACACAACAAAATCAGGATGAAGTTCTCCGTTTCCCCAGTCGCAGTTGCGGCGACACTTCTCCCCGGCGCAAGTGCTTTCTTTAGGATGCCGTGTGCTGGTCCCCTGCTTCTAGAGAGGTTTCTATCCCGCCATCTGTAAATGCTTTGAGATTGCTGACCACAGCGGCGTAGAGCTGATCCTGTTGTTAACCCCGGCGCAGTGTCTGATCACTTGCACAACATTGTCGGCGGCAATGCGTTCAACTTCTCTATGACATACGACAGTGCGGTAACCTCAACTTGCTCTTCGTGCAAGGCTAAGGCGGATAAGAGCAACTATTGGGTTGTGAGTGACACTAATCTGGTCCCAGTTGGGATTCTTGTTGATCATTGGGCAGCCCAATCTCTACGTCAAGGCAAAGAACGGCTCCTTCCACAATGTTGCCAACGGTGGTGCCACTATCTACTATCTCCAGCGTAAGGTATACCCGAGTGAAGAGCTCGTTCCATTCCCCAAGGACTTCCGGATGTTCGCCGGCGATCCCATGCTCCGTGGGCCCAGCATCAGCCATGCGCAAAAGGCTGTCAGCTTCGCCTGTCTCGGTGGCCTTACCAAAGATACACCATATATTCCAAACTCGAAATGTCCCTTGTAAGCACTCATCCTTCCGATGATGCTAAAGGCGGTGCTGATTGAGAAAAGTGGACTCCGTGCGCAGATAATCATGCCTTCATGCTGGGACGGCAAGAACCTTGACTCCCCCGACCACAAGAGCCATGTCGCCTACCCCGACGGAACCGACAACGGAAAGTGTCCATCTACGCACCCAAAGCGTTTCGTCACTCTCTTCTATGAATTTCTCTACGACGTCAAATCGTGGGATAGCGAATGGGCTGGTGACAAGCACCCCTTCGTTTTTTCCAACGGCGACCCCACGGGCTACAGCTACCACGGCGACTTCTTCAACGGTTGGGATATCAATATTCTGAAGAAGGCAATCAATGAATGCAACAGCTCCAGCGGGGTCATCGAGGAGTGCACTATCCTGGATCTGTACACAGACAGAGAAATGAACGACTGCATAGTCCCCCCTTCGATCGACGAACCTACCTCCGGGTGGATGGATAAGCTCCCAGGCTGCAACCCCGTCCAAGCTGGTCCCAACAAGGCTTTCCTGCAGATCAACTGTGACGCCCCCGTGACGATCGGCCCGAAGAAGAAGTACTCGATCGACGTATCCGCGAAAGGCTGGGGATATGTCGGTTGCGCTTTGTAATCCCCCTTCCTCTCCTTTGAGGAAACAACTAACTTATTGCAGTGACTCTCTCAGCGACCGCACACTCTCCTACCGATATGCAACGAGCGACATGACTGTTCCTAAGTGTATCGATCACTGCCAAAGCAAGAATTACACCCTTGCGGGCCTCCAGTATAGCGAGGAATGCTGGTGCGGCAACACTATGGCCCCCGAACAACTTGGCGCGCTGAAATGTACTATGGAGTGTGCCGGCAATTCTAGTCAGTTCTGTGGTGGATGGCAAAAGCTATCGCTTTATAAGCAGGTCCCTAAACAGGCAACGATGACGAGGAAGTATAAGCGGGCGCATCGTATTTAGAGATATGTGTTGAGTCGTATATCTTTTCGGTTTTCGGGCTTTTGGAGGCAGTGCGCGTATCAGAGGTGCAGGTATTGGGGTTATCTTGGGTGTTGTGGGGCTGTACATAGCTGGGCCGAAGTGTTTGTTGAACTGCAGACAACCGCCGTCCCTATACAAAGCTAGAAAGTATGAGTCTTAAGCTCCATTCACTGCTTCGGTGCTTGTGTTTTACCCTTCTTATTTATAAAAACCTCACGTTCAGCAATGGAAAACCTTGCTATGCAAAATTCAAACCCGTTTTTCATCTTACTCATCCTCCAAATATCCCCTAGATTTAAACCGAACCATCTTTATGCGCCAAGATTTACCACTCACCCCCCAAAACGTTCCTCCAACTTCGATTTCATTTCCCCCAACAGCGTTTCCGCCGCACAAACCCGCCTTTCAGAGCCCCCTCCGACTTTTCCAGCTCCTCGACGCGGGTCTTCAACATCTTGATTGTATCTGGCAATGCCTTTACCTCCTCACCCGACCCCGTATTTTTCGTTTCCGGCCTTAGACTATACCGGAGGCACTCAGTAACCAAGTGTCTCCTTACATCCGTTCCAACTTCAGATTCTGGACGTCCCGCTGCGCTGCCGGAATCATATCTTCCACGTTTGGGTACCCAAAGCGATGCCATGTCGATAGTGTTAGAAATTTGTAGAAATCCCTCGTTGCTACCCTCTTGGTGGGATGTTGGAATGAGGTTCCTTGTTCGCCCTGATAAAACGGTGCAATAAGTTCCCCTTTTTAACGTGTAGCTCCTACACATCGTATAAGCCACGTCTTAGTATATCCGCGGAATATGCGCGCTAGCAGTTTACGTCGAACTCGCTGAAGCCTGTGGAAACACGGGGCGCAATGTGTTTGCGGATGGATTTTGCGGTGCGGTTGATGACGCGCGCGTTGCGGATTATTGCTGCTACGCCTGTGAGGTCCCAGGATTTCACGTATTGTGCTCTGAGTTCGTTGGTGACTATCCACGCGTGTCAGACATATTCTTGGGGGGGTCACTCTAGATTTTCAAAGTTTGGGCCACTGACTGTGGTTACAGGGTAAGGAGTTCTACGTGGCCTAATACATGAAAATTCTAGCCCTGTTTCACCACGTACCGTCACCTAACTCCGCCTTTTTTTGAGCAATAAATAGGTCCACAGCAATCTCGTAGAAGGACATGGCGGTTCTGTTGAGGATCGGATCGCGAGGGAGGATGCTGGTGGCAATTGCTGCCTTGTTGGCATTGTAGACGGCGGCAAAGAACTTTGAGCAGCATGCGAGTGAGACTGCCGAGTCGAGGGAACCCAAGCAGTCGAAGATTTTGGCGATAGTTTCAGCGGGGAGGAAGGAGAGTTCGGGGAGCGTTCGGTCGGTATCTTCCACGGGCTTAATCGCGGCCATTTGTCAAGCGGGTCGAGTTGCGAGGGTTAGTGCAAGTGCGGCGATAGAGTTTGGAGATGCAGGGTGCAGGTACGATAAGATAAGCATGCGGGTTCGTGTGACGATACACGAAATACTCCTGTACTCTATTCCCACTTCCAGAATAAAAAAAAGCCCAACTCATCGAGGGATTTGCTCGGGTGACATCGTAATGAGCCAAAAAAAAACAAAAGAAATGAGATCCTACCCGGTTGCTACACTTTAGCGATTTGTCTATTTTTTATCGAAATTGTAATGTTAATCTTTTGTTGTTTTTGCAGGTCGAGGTTTTGACACCGACCTTCGCTGGATGGGGTCGTGAGACGGGTACAACCCCGTGGTCTTTGCGCGTAGTCTATTACGGGGTCGTAACAGGTTCATTGTGGGTTAGTGTTGGACAAATTCTGAATCAACTATATCCACGGCCTTGTACCCCGAGCCATGACCTCATGGCACGACCCCGTACCCCCGTCTCACGACCCCGTCCAATGAGCTTGTGCCCACTCCCACGTGGCTGCATCGTTCCATGCACAGCATACCTGATACCTGGGTTAGCTCGATACCGCATTTCTAGAAATCAATTTTGCCGTGCGACCAGGTATGGGCTGAGGATTCACGTCCGCTTTAGCCCTAGGGCTTCGACGTTCAGGACTACAACCCTACAGGGCCTTAGAGCCTTGTAAAAACCGAGCTTCAAGCTGGATGGCCTCGGAGCGATGGGTAAAACAAGCCACTTATATTCGCCCATCGATACAAAGCGGAACAACAGTGTGAGAAATGCTGATCAGATCAGGAGATGCTGAACTATCCCCTGCTAGACAGTCGGAATTTTCGCTAGCCAGCCAGAATTCGTTCTTGCTGGCCGCAACATTCCCACCTCAGCACCGGCAACATCCGCCAGGGCCCTTCAGTCACCCTGAAGAGACCCTAGGGGTTCTAGCCTCAGCCCGGGAGGCCCTGCACCCACCCTGGACGGCGGTGCCGGGCCCCGAAAGTCGCCAGTCCGGACGAACGGTTGAGAACCCTGCTCGATATCAATATCTACAACGAAGTCCTCTCTTGTCCTCAGTATGCTTTTGGTTACGGCTTGGGAAGCTCCTCAAGGGCTTTTTGAACGCAAATGTTAGACTTGTACTTGCGATTGCGAGGGGCAAACTTGGTCTCCAGTAAGTAAGCGTATGACCCAGGCATGGTGATTGTGATGTGGTAACAAGGGTGTTCGAACTTGTAGTGCGATGGGCTTTGCGAATGTCATGGCGTTTCGTGGTGTTGTGCGGGAGACAGTGTAAGTGGACTTTCTAGATGACCTTTGGCATAGTGGGAAAAGGGTGCTGACACGTCCAACTTACAGGTGGTAAGTAAACAACTCCGATAACCATTGACATGGTGCAACTCCGGTGACTATTAGTGTGGCGATATACTGAATCCTGACAAATATCTTCGAATTTGTAGTGTGTAAGTAGGCTACTTAGATGATTATGTGGGGAGCGTGCTGATGTGCATACTTAATTGAACTTCAGTGGGTAAGTGGCAAACTCTGCTGTGGATGATATGATATATTAATGGGTATCTTTAATTTATAGTTTGTAAGTTGACAACCCCGTTAGCTATTGATGTGGTAACGGTGGTATGCTGACAAGCCTGTTCGAACTTGAAGAAGGTATGTGGACAACTTGATGACTACTGGTGAGTTGGTGCTGAAAGTATATCTGAACTCGCAGGCGTAAGTGGACAGCCCCGATAACCATGGACGTGGTGTTGGGTGCAGGGTACTAACACGGACATTCAAAATTGTAGAGCGTAAGTGGACCCCGAGAACCACTAGCGTTATGACAATGATTTGAAAGTTACTGACCTGTATATTCAACTTACAGATGATAAGTGGACGATCATTAGCGTGGTAATGCTGATGTGAAGTGTGCTAACGCACCTACCTATTCGAACTTTACAGACTGTAAGTGGACAACCCCAATGACTATTGGCGTGGTAACTGCTGCTGACCCCCAGACTCGAACTTGAAGTGTGTAAGTGCATAGCCCCAACAAGTATTGAAGTGGTGACGGTGATGTGGGAGGCGAGTATTGATGCACATATTCGAACTTGTAGGATGTAAGTGGACGACCCGGATGATTCTAAAGAGTACTGGTGTGGAGAGAACAAGGTGCTGATGGGCATCGTCGTACTTAGGGTCCGTAAGAGTACTTATAGAGACTCTGGAGGAATCGATAGCTCTCAGTCATTGTATGAAGCCCCCACTGGGTTTAAGCTTGGCTGACTAAGAGCGGGGTTGGTCGGTTTTTACGAGTTCTAGGAAGTAGGAGGGATGTTAGCAATTGGTAGTGTTTGAATACAAATCCTTTGATTGTGGTGGTTGATATTAATGGAGTCTTTGCTCGTACGTATCTGTTTCCTAAATCGGCATCTAGCCATTAGCTATGATAATAGATCTACGGAAAATCAACTCTAGATTGGTATCATGATTATTTTGTCTATCTCGTAAAGTGGGATAGGGGGGACTACGTTCGCACGAGCATAACGGCGGACGTCTGGTGTTAGTGGTTAGGGTTTGCAACGGCTACACAGGTCGGGTGCTTGTGGTCTGTTGGTGGTATGTAGCCTGGCTCTCCCCGCCCGCGGCTCCCCAGACAGATGATACCTGAAGGCATAGAGCTAGAACAATTACTTCCGGCTGAGAACAATTACTTTCGTCGGAGAACAAGGAACAGACATCGGTGGGGACGAGACAAAGGGCCACTAATCACCTAGGCAAAGTTGCATCCCCTCTTCCCGCTACTCAATGAAGGGCACTAAGGCCACCAGCCCATGAAGCCCACCCCCAGGCACCAAAAGAAGAAAAACATCAAACAAAGGAGCACATCCAAAGAGTAAGTGCATTCTACTGCCACCAAACACCTCCACCCACAGCCACATCAGCGAAAGTGCAAATCGACTATAGAATGCACTACGCGCACACGCGCAGCTCATAACAAGCTTCCCATAGACCCCTGCGTGACGCGCAGTCTATAGTCGTCCATAGTCGGTCCATAGACATCTGCGCATGGGCCTATGGAACTATATATGACTGGCAGCCGATAGGTTTCAGCCAGTTCTTACTGCTGGCAGGCTGCGCTGGTACTGTATCTTGCACGTACTACAGAAAGACCAAAGCTGGGCCAAATTATGCGATACTAACGCGTACGAGACCTCCAAAAAGCGGTGTACGTTGTCGGACGTTGGTTGGAGTCTCCTAGCCCAATCACTTGACGTCATTCACCGGATACCGCATTTCTAGACTCTTTGGGAACCACCTATTGATAATCCAGACCAAAAATCGCCATTTCCGGTAAGAAATTCCTGGAATCTGGTGACGTTATGGCAGTCAAATGGACATCCACCACCTGTGAGAGCATGGTATGTTTAGGACTTTATAGAGAACTTTGATACCTAGGAAATCCGGGTTCTTTGGTCCAAGTGTCTTGGGTTGCTGATCGGGTATGCGTGATCCCAGAAAACAATCCATAAGGATCTCTTGAGGAACTCACGAACTAGAAATCCAGAATGCGACCTTCCCAAGTTCCAATGATTCCATCCGTCCAGCAATGGACCAGTCCAGACCGGGACCGTCCGGTACAGTACAGTCCAGTCCAAGCAATTTTCTGGGCCGGGATGGGATCAGTCTGAGATTCTGTCGGACCAGGACCGGCTTGGTCTGGACCAGTCCTATAGCTATATTCAGGGTTAGGTTTATCTTTGTTGGGTTTGGCTCGAAAATTAGAGAAATATACCCGATTGCACCGAATATCTAGATAAAAGTGGGGATGAAACTTGTTTTCGGTGGTCTCTCGCAAGGAAACCTTACCGAATCTAGATAAAAATTCTGGGGTTAACATGGACTGGTCTAGGACTGGAATCGTCTATTGCAGGACTGCCAGTCTGTGGCTTAGTCTGTTCTGCCCTCGCTGCTGGACCAGATTGTACCGAGCCCTACCTCAGACTGGGATCGTCCGGACTGGTGGAATCATTGTCAAGTTCTAGGAGCTGGAGATTTAATCCAGCGAGCGAGTAGCACCTGTACCCCTAGTAAATTCAAGAAGACTTGTGATATTCAACGTTGTGCCTGCATCAAGAATAAGCTTCAAATTCAATGCTTGGCCTCCTATCAGTATTCAGACGGCTATGACATCTGTCTCTCGTCCAGAAAGCTAAGTTCTTTTTGATGTGCTGAGTATCTTGGGATTGCATTGGCACATGTACTAGGACTTAGAGGGCGATCCGCCTGTCAGGAAAGTGGCAGGCAGGCCGCATGGTGTAATACATATGGTGATGGTGACTCAATAAGGCTCGGCAATTGCTTCATCTGAATTTGGGCGAGTTTGGGCTAATTAATTGGCTGATTCATGGGTGAGATATCCACCCCCGCAACTTGTAGTGACTTTAAATGCGTATGGGTCCACATAAATTGACCAGTTCGCGAACCTCTTTTCTGGTTTGCGAATAGGACAAAATATTGCGTACTGGTCAAACTAGTTCACGAAGGGGACGAAGGGTAGCGGGGGGGGGAGCTCCGCCATCTAGCTGGCTCGCCCGGAGGCAGAGGGGGTTATTAGGTCCTGTCATACTCTAGTAAGAGTGAATACAGTATGATTAAACAACAACAACAACTAGTTCACGAACTAGTGGGTTCGCCAATGGGTTAGAACATATATTTTAAACTAGGTACTTCAGTATTTTTTCAGATAATCAACTTTGAATTGCTCCCTCCATTATTCCATCTTGAGCTTCTCGTTCTTTCGTAGGGCTTCCCAGAGCGGGAAGAGTAGCCATGTGGTGCGCAGGTACACCCAAACTGGGGGGACAGAAAGGTTCTGCAAGCGTCCATATCTGCATTCGCTGTCGCTCTTCCCTATGGACGGGAAATCGTTGTCGCCACGCTCGGCCGTCGCCGCTGGCAAGCCAGTCGGGCAGTCCGACTTCCTTGCGTTTACTGATGACTTTTCCAACCATCGTATCGATAGCAACCCTGATGTCAAGGCTGTACTCATCTTCGTGGCGCAGGTTTCCCCACTTACCGCGCTCTTTGTACCGGCGGATCAGGTAGTCGATGAACTCTTGGGATCATCTGAGAGAAGAATGACCTTTCGAGGATTGCTGACGAGGTCAAAAATAGCACAATCGTCATGTTCTGGTGTGAAAAGAATACAGGTGAGATCGGCTTCTCCTTCCATGGCTGTGGGAAGCTTACGCTCTGTCGTGGAGGTGCGGTCTGAGGGTCTAGGAACAAGATTAGCAACCATTAGAGAGAAGTCCAAGGTTCCGAAAAGACAAAAAAGTTTGTATTGGGCAGGGAGAGTCTACTTAGCTCGAAACGTAAAATAGACTTTCGGCCGTCAGCGGATCATGCGACATCTATCAACAGAGGGAGCTGCTGTGATCTATCTGCACGGCACGTAGAAGTCTCAGCTCTACAACGAAACAACCAGATGGCTGGCCATAGGAAGTGAGAATCCGAGCCCCGCAACAAGACCGGACAGTTGTTTCACCACTAGAGTCGAGAGGTGAAAAGATCCATCGTCTACAGCATCCGCACTTGAACGAGGAAATCTGGGAAGGAGAAAGCAAATAGTGTGTCGGATGGAAGCAGTAAGTAACTAGTGTTTCTCTGGACCTTGACGAGGTGTTGTTACCAGTTTGGCGAGAAAGTATGTCGTGGGTGAGAGATACTGTTGAATTAAGGTGTAGTAGATACTTAAGTACTCAAGTACTAAGTAGTTTTCAATATTTTATGGTAGCAACCTCTTAGTCCTTTCACATTTTCACCTACTTAGTACTTGGTTAGATACTTAAGTAGTTGACAATGGTCGTCACTGCAACACTACTGCCCGCTGATGATCTTCAGTTTGTAGCATGTAGGTTGAAGACCGCTCGCTCCCAAAACATCTAGTCCCTCTGCATCTTGGTTCAACATTATCGCAGACCATTGCCAACATACAATCACCAGCATTGCCCTTCCCCGCATAGCTTTTAGCTGCCCGTTCCACTTCAATATAATGCGTGAATCTTCCAAGTCATTTTAGCACTATCCTGGCAACTCTAACCGTTACCAATTACCTAGATGCCACTGCACAAATTCCAGATGCAGCATTTTGAAGGTGACTCTACAGCTACCACCGCAGAGATGATCTAAGCCGTCGCCACCGGTCGCAGAGCTGCTTACGACGGAATCCCTACACACATTGGGGCATGTTCTAGTCAATTCACGGAGTATGTCAGTCCGTGGAGTGACCGGTCAAGCCGTGGAATAACTGGGCTCCGTGTACTGACCGGTCAGCTCGCAGAGCCTACACGCTCCATGGGCTGACCAGTCACTTCATTGAGCGATACAGCCAATTGTAGGGAAAATCAGGAAAACAAAAGTTAGACTTTTCTCTGTTCAGCTGCACTGACAAAAATGACAAAAAGTCGGTCCAATTAAGTCTGCAAGTATTGGTCCAATCACAAAGTGATGTATACATGAAATATGCATAATTCATCGCTCTTTCACCTCCCTGTCTTCGATTTACAATATCTTCAAAATTGATTGAGCAGCTTTAAAACAAACAGCCAAAATCGCTGAAAATCGGTGTTTTTTTCACAACCATTCTATCAATATTAAAGATATGGTAAATTGGAGACCAGGAGGTGAAAGAGCGATAAATTGCGCATATTTCATGTATACATCACTTTGCAATCAGAGTAATTGTTACTTTTATTTGAGCACAATTATCACCAGTCAGTTCATGGAGCACTGATCTGACTGGCTCATTCACGGAAGGTGGGGCTCCGTGAACGAACCGGTTACTCCGCGCACTGACATTCTCCGCGAACTGACTAGAACAGGGCACGTGTGCCGGGCAGCCTTACAATTCTTTTCAAAATTACATCGAGTGGAGAGGGTTCAAGCCCTGTTCTAGTTACGGCAGATGTATGGGCTGCAGAAGCACTAGAGGTGGAGAAGATGGTCTGTGACACAATCATATACAACGTGCTCCCTCCCGTTGAAGCGAGCCCAGGAACCAGTCAATCTAACCACATCCTCTCCTCCCTATAAGCCCACCATATCTGCTACCTAGCCTCGAATACTGCACTCACTCCGACACTGTGTATCCGTTCACAAGCTACTGTACGTCAATCCTCCAAGTCATACTGTGCTATACGGATGTCGCTAACCGTTTAAGTCGCTAGCGATCAAGCAGGATCTCATTCGGCCGGTACGGAAATCCTCCAAGGCTTATCCTCACTAGTACACCGAGCACCACCATCGCTCCTCCTTTCAAGCTTGCTGACATTACGAAGGAATCCAGTTGCTCGACAAGAAGGAAATGGTCATCGGAGGGGTTACAAAGTCAGCTATATGCTTCCAGTACAGTACATGAACCTTCCTAGTCATTTTTGCACTATCTGACTGTCTCCGCTGTCTAGATGCGCAGCACAAATTCAAAATGCGACGTCGTATTGTGGGCTATCGAGGGAGTCGCCGAAGAGGTGTACCGATCAAAATGAGGCCAGGTTGCTGAAGTCAGTCCAGTAGGTTGCTGACCAGTGATCTCAACCGTCCCGTCCTAGCTAATGAATGACGGCTGGACGGCCGTTGTCTGCCGATGACGGCGTTTTCGTCGTCCCCGGCCGACATCCACCGTCCCCGGCCATCATTGGGCGGTTACAGAATATACAAAATATATTTAGATGATTTACAATCATGATTGATAATCAAGTCCTGATTGCGCGCGGCAAGAGTTATTAATGGATGTTTCTATGGATAGTTCTTATCTCAATTGTACTATAGTTCTCAAAGGCAAGTGGAGGCAAAAGTCATGTATATAAAGGCCGAACCTCGACCAGATTATCCATATTCCTCTTTATCTACTATCCAGTCGTGGATACAGCAGGGCTTGGTCTTTGGAGCAACGGAATCGGACATGGTACAGATGGAGCAGATGCTACAGGATCTTGCTCCAAGGTCAGGATAACTGTAATGAGTTTAATATGATTATGTTTTATGTACATTGAGAAATCAACATCCATGGATGTCGGCAGTTGACGGTCGGGGACGGTGAAAGCTCCGTTATCGGCTGTCCTAACCGTCCGTCACCGTCCTGCTCCAGGAAGACGGCGCCGTTTCCGTCCTGCCCTGGGACGGACGGACAGGACGGTTGAGAACACTGTTGTTGACAGGCCAGACAGATATCTACAGTCCGGCTTCTACTCAATCGATCTGGACTGACCAATGCCAATGATAGCCTTGTTGAACCTCATACCTCATCTCCTTCTGCAAAGTTGTAATTCGCGAACTCGTCAAAGTCGACGAAAAAAAGCCTTCCCTAGATCCAGTAAATATAGTTCGATCTATGTACCAATCTACGGACCAATCGGAAGAAACTCAGAGATTCTGGCCTTGCCCCTGCAAGGAAATAACAACTTGACCGTACTCAAAGGAACAGTTGAATCTTGGTTGTTGCCTCAATCAGTCGTGCAGCCGCTGCTAGATTCAAGATCCAAGTACTTTAACACTAACTGTTTGGCAGATGCAACCATTCTCTCTACTAGTATTTATTCTACTGCCGTTCCCGCGCGGGCAGGTGTTTTGACTACAGAATCACCAGAGCGTGAAGAGGATGGCCGGTAAAAGTTGTTTTACTGCGTATGGTTTATTGCGCTGTATAGCAGAGGCAAGACCAACCACTCTTATTGGTCCCGGAACAACCGCGGGCTACGTGCTTTCTCCTATAATGCGAGACCTCGAACCGCTAAATACAGAGAAATTTTGGCATTTTGCTCAATCCGCAGCGGCTCGTTAGAAGCTGGTGAAGATTAGGTTCTCGACTCCTCCATCAAGACCCCGATCACAACTCTGAATGAATGTTGCAACCAATGGAGAGTCGATGGTTGTGCTTCTGAACTGACATTTGGCCACACTACGGCCGAATGGTGCGAGACTGATACCTATGAGCTATTGGTCTAAACGAAAAGCAATGCGATATGCAGTTAATGTACATCGGCATTGGTATTGCCGCCGCGTCTGTCGAGATGTGAATCTGCGGAGGCCAACCACCGTGGTGGAAAACTTTCATTACCTGGAATATGTTGGTTGCCGCAGTTTACAAACCACTCTCCAAATATGTTCCAGTTCCGTCGTTCCTACCAATTCCTTACACCCAAAACCTCTACTTCGACCTGCTAAGAGGAAGAAGAGGCACCCCCACAGAAAGATGAGGTGCAAAGAGGAATGGAGAGTTGGAGGTTGAGATGAAAGGATTGAGGGGGGTACGAAGAGAGGCTGTTGTTGAAGCGTGAGAAACATGCCGCAGAGGTTGCCGACATCTACCATCGTACGGAGGTGGCGATGACGGAGCTAAGTAAGAGCAGCAGTTCCGATACACCACTAAATAGACTATCGAACACTTTAAGGGAGAGAACCGCGGAGCAGACAACGTATGAGTGTATGACGGTAAATGTTGCGTTGATTGCTTTCTGGAGTGGTTTGAAGGAATTTTCTGTATTTTTAAAATTAAACCCATTTAACAAGACGCTTTCGTTGTTCAAATGAAAGACTCATACCTATTCTCCAGCACCTCTATCTATCGACAAGAAGCTTATCTGGCTGAACTTGGTGCTAGAAACTATGGGGCCTTTTTTCCGCCAAAATACCCTGTGGCCCGACCTTGTACCATGTGCCTATAGACAAAGTCTAGATTTTAAAATTCATCTAGGTACCTCTGTACCACGGCCTCATCTTCAAAAAACATGACCTCACCCACGACCTTGTACCCTGTCCCACAACCCTGTAGATAAATCTGATCTAAAGTGTGGTAATTAGACAAATTTTAAACTCAGACTTTGTCCAGACACGAGGTACGAGGTCGTAGCACGGGTTATTTTAGCCGAAAAACGCTGCAATACGAAACATCAGCAAGCAAGTTCGAAAACTGTGACTATCTTTTTGTTTTGTCCCCGGGTTATTATCAATTGTGTACTATTTGATTGATTTCGAGCAGGTAAGTCTATGTACTGTACCGAGCACGATTGTTCGGGCATTATACATAACAGGGCTCGGTCCGGTAGATAAAAACAAATATTTCGTTACAGTCACAGCGAAGCCGTACTTTAATGCTAGGGTCCATAACTATTACGTCACATAACAGCCACCGATGGTAAAAGTACAAAAGATTGTAAGTGAAGACTGCTTTGGTGACATGGCACTAGAAGCCATTATTGTGGGACGGGAAAACAACATCGGGACTGTAGCATTACTAGATATATGTAAAGGAGAAGAAGCCATAACTACCGTATACCTCTGTTAATTTACTCAAAGGAAATTTCAACAGTTTGTACGTAAGACCTCAAAATATTCTGTCATGGACCAACGGATGTTTGTTAAAAAGGTGTCGCAAAGACAGGGAAAAAACGCAACATTTAAGAGGCTGTCTGAATTATCGTGCTCAGTACAACATTGGATTAATGACAAGTGAACACTTAGCAAAGCTAGCTAAGCATAGTACTAAAAACCCCAACAAGCAGGTTCGAAACTTCGAATGCTCAATAATTGATGCTCTAAACAACAAGTTTCGAGGCTCGAAACCTGCAGTTGTCGCTTTTTGCGTGCATTCGGCTTGGGGTAAGCACACAAGGTGAGTTGGCTCGAGACTGGCAAGGCTGGAGACATGGCTAACTTCCCTCCATCGGTCTCGTTACGGGAAGGTAAAATCATCGTATTCACAAGAAGCGATCTCTTGGTTCAGATGGCAAGCATTGTGCTAGAAACATCATATTACCAGAATGCAGGTTCGAAACCTGCAGTGCTTAAAGGATTCTATCCCTTACACTCCGGATTATCTTAGATTTGTTGCAGTTTCAGCCCTGAAAGCTCATTGGTCAATTAGTGCCAGGCTGAACCCCTTGGTTATTTGATTGGTCAAACCTTATGATCAGCATTCCAAATAGGAAGTGCAGCAAATCTATGAAAATCAGGCATGTAGGGGATAGTCAATATCTCAAGGCTGGAAACCTACAGTTATTACATTTTGCTGGCATATGGAGCCCGCAGACTCAAGACTTATGGGTCCTGATATCATGATAGGCTTAGGCTCAAAGAATCACTTTGAGAAGTAGGATGTATACTAACTAAAACAAATCCGTGGGAGGATAAACTTGATGGATTAATGGTTTATTCTTCGTCGACTGAGTAGTATTATTGGCGTCGGTTGTTTCTCCAGTTCCTACCTGTTTTGTGTTCTTTCTTTACGTTACATGGCTATCGATTTCGCATGTATGGATGACTATGCATTCCTGTAGCACGGGGAGAGGACCCACGTAGTACGACTGGCTATGGTTGGGAGTACAATGTGAACACACCTGGCGCATGTCAACTGAGGTCTTTGCAAACGAGCGGTCGATTGAGAATGCGCAACTGTTTATAGTTCTGGAGCTAAATTTTCGTCGTCATTTGCTGTTTTGGTGCCACGTAAAACAAGAGACGATCAAATCATTATCTGAACTCTGAACTTCAACGCGAGCACCAAAGCTAGGTGTTTACTTGCCATCCTCAACACTATCCAAAACAGTGTCATAGCTAGTGTTACAAATTAGTCTGCTCGAGACAAGACTGTCGGGGGAACTCAAGGCGTCTTGCCTAGTTGATCATCGGCCTAGCAGGCTCGAGACGTGGGAGGGTCTTGCAGCTATTACATAATTTGCTGTACAGGTACAAGGAGTGGTGACGCCCGGAATGTTGTACGGCATGCGCGGCGGCTGCGGCGCGCGGCAGATATGATATGTGAGGTGTAACTGTCTGGCGAATAAGCCGAGTTGTCTCGTGGTGAAAATTCGGCCGATTGAAAGTTTTTCGAGCAAGCGGCTAGACAAACTAGGAACGAGAAGCCCAGTTGCTCAAGTAAAAAGAAGAGCAAAATAGTAATAACTACAGTTTACTAGCCTGGGGTCTTGGTGTTTAAAGCACCTATTATGTTTGCAGATTTCGAAGCTGCATCTAGTTTTCTATCATGCCTAGCCAGCGTCATGCCTAGCCAGCGAGATAAAGAGATCACTTCTTGTTAAATCAAAGATTTTAAGTCATCACCATGCAGGTTCATAGTGTTATAGCTAGCTGCGGTGAGGATGGTGGGGGGTTAAATTCTCACCCACCGACTAAGTACTTTCTAACTAGGTCCTGGTCTGGGTCCGACTCGAGCCCTCCCGGAAGAGGTATTTTGTCTCGTGTGCAATACTGAGGGCAAAGGGTACGTTCTCTGATTGTCCCTAGCCGGTGAGACCTAGAATACCGTGTCAGCGCCTTTTAAATTTCTAAATATCATCAGTCATCACTCACAATCATTCACACTATTCTTGTTGCATGTGTACTTGCATCATGAGTCTCAGCACCGTTTGATGTCTTGTATGAGAATGAAGACTTGTATGAAGATGGTGGCTGTATCAGGATATGCATCAGGACCAGGGTGATGCGTCTCATGTCAGATAGTGCATACGCGTACGCATATGGGAGATTGTACATATACGGTCTTTGGCTCTCGAGATAGATCAATCAAGCCAATCAACAAGTCAAAGAAGCATCCATAGTAACAATTCTGTTGCATAAATAGATCTCAGCCCTGGAGCTTATGGTATTCATACGGGTCAATGGTATTCAGCCATATCTATACATAAATGAGTGCGTATGCATGCGCACATGGACTACCGTATATATAAGGCCTTTGTAGCCTCTTTAGATAGAACAATCAGTCATCATGTTCAACATATTCCACACTGTAGGTACCATAAACGGTCCCGGCAAGAGGTAAAATGCCATTGCCCGTGTTGAGGGGGGATGTGGACAGAGGAGATGGGCGGTTGAAAACGTTAACATTGCTCGTGGGTGGATTCAACATTAACGAAATGCTGCTATACATCAGGCATCTAGACTCCGAGAACCTTGCATGATGCTGAAAACTGCACCACTAGCCATCCCAGCTTTTATTCGTTAATGGTCATCGAATTTCCCACACACTCTATCTTCGTTGTAAGCCCATTAAAACGAGGGATTCGGCTGAAGGGATCGAGGATTACTCCGGCCCCCCGACATTGAAAGTTCAAGGTAATCGAGCACTAGCTATCAACGTACTAGGAATACCCACGCCCCACCTAAGAACTTTCGTGGCATCCGGCATCATCTACTCTAAAGCTAGGAAAACCTTTCGCTTTCCGGCGCTCGTTAGGTGTATCTCCGTCTACGCATCAACGGGCAGCTACGTTATCCCCTGTGTAAGAAACGGGATGTTAGTTGGGCCTCCCCGCTTGCGAAGATTTTTGCTGCAAGTTCCCGTTCCGCAAGGTGCATCGACTTCCAAACCCCGGTTTCTTTCCGCAGAATGCATGGCAACCGATGTAAATGTAGGAAAACGGCTCGCATATATGAAGCACGCGTCCCTCTCGTGAATTTTCTCGCGTGGTTATCTCATTGCATATCGCAACTTCCCATGGCGCTGACATTTGACATAGGAAACCGGCGCGCGTTCCTAGTTTTTTTTGAAGAATCTCACAACACTCGGCAAGCATCCTCCTCCCACACTTGTTCGGTCGTTCTTATTTCCGCAAGAGAGAAAAAATGCACTGAGCTAGGTTGGTTCACCTTCCTCTGGCCAATATAGTCCTGCAGAGTAAACGTAAGGCTAACCTAACAAGTCTAAGACAGGAATTTCCCGGATTGCGAAATACATATTGCTAAACTAAACCACAGGTGTTTTCAGCTGATGGATTTCTCCACGTGGCCAAATGCACATGCCCACGCTCTTGATCATGCAGTAAATCGACTTGCATACACACCCACCCGCTCCATTCTGAGGTGCTTCAAATGTTCTAGAGCAGAATTAATTATGCTCAATACACCGTCTGTGATATTTTGAAGAATTTTTCACCGAGGTTCTTTCTTTCCCTAGATCAAAGATCTAGCAGACCTGGGCTGACTTTTCTGCGAAGTTAAACGAGAACAGGACACCGAGGAATGTGTGCCCCCACAGTTTTCTATCCATCTGTACAGTAGTTTACCTTGAGGAACCCGAAAAGCAATGAGTAAACTGGGACGCCGCCCAGCTCCCAGCAAGGGCTGACCTTGAGAGTCTAACTTGAGGACCGCCAGGCAGTCAATATAAATGCCTCTTGCATATATACACCCCTATACGTATAGGAACTCCCCTTAACTTCGGTATCCCAACCGCAATCGTGCCAGGACCACCTGCACCAACATCAAATACTACGCCCGCGATGACCCATTTTGCATGCATATTGCCAGCTACCACGCACCCGGGCACTAGTGGCCGACAAATGACAACCGCCTGGCGTCAAGTAGGCTTCCAGCATTAAGGGCTTATGTTTGAATTGTACACTAATAGTCAATACAGAAACTTGCTGTGTTCAGTATCATCATTCCTTCCGAACTGATGTTACACAGTACCACGTGTAGTTCACCTTTTATCATCCTCAACCTCTAAAAATAAGCTTAAACCTGTCGTCAGTGGTGTAACGTGGCCTATTCAGCTCAATGATTCTATTCCGAGGGTGTTTTGCTACTGGAAATTCTAACACTACGTCAATATATGAGCAGGGGGAGAAGTGATATTATATGTTCCGTGTTTTATACGTTCCCAGTTGTTATACCTGAACAACGTCTGATAAGTGATTGGGTGGTAGACTGGAGATCCTGTCTCAGTACCCACCCGGGTTCTCAGTAACCTTGGCCCTTTAACTGTAACTTCGCGAATCGAATGGCCTCCATGATAAAGTGTGCCAGCCAGATCGACCGAACCGTATGGGACCGGCATATTACTTTCGGCTTATCGCAGTTTCCCATTTGTCATGCAAGTAACTGCATAGATAAGTATTTCATCGACTTTTGCTGCGTTTTAAACATTAATTAGGCTCGCGGTTGTGGATACTAAGCAAAAGGGATAACGAAGCTTCCTGTTCCTATGCCTTCAAAACAATTAGATTATTCAAAGTCCACCCTTACCCTGGCGAAGTTTTCTTTGATGGAGAGAATCTTTAGCTCCAGAGTTATTGCCGTGGGGAAGATGATGTTCTATACCACCCAGGTACAAGTACCGCGGTAACTACCCACCAAGGTGTCTATCCCAATTTTCACGGGCATGCACACCCACGCTTTCGTTAACGCAAGCCACCATCACCTCAAACATCTACCACAACACACCCACCACAATACACGCAACTATGTCATATTTATTTCATACCATTCCCAGCACCCGTCCTACAGTCTTATACACCACGCTCACCAGAAGTTGACACGCAATCCACCACATCTTTCCACCCACAGCAATGGCAACGACACTCAACGAAGCCATAGGCCTCCTCATTCGACGACAAGATGGAGGGGAAGCAGTCAGCTGTGCAATAGGAAATGAATTTAATGGAGGCATGGGACTTCGGATAGCCTCCGTCTTTGTCATCATGTTCTCCTCGAGTTTTGGTACGTCTTGGAACTGCCCCTTCCCGCTTGCGGCATAATGCTAACGATGTGAACCCGTCCAGGTGCTCTCTTCCCCGTTGTTGCAAAAAAGAACCCCTCCCTACGGATACCGTCCTGGGCTTTCTTCTTTGCCAGATACTTTGGATCTGGCGTGATTGTTGCGACCGCCTTCATTCACGTATGTTTCCCGCGCATTCTCTCGTGAATCATGTCCTAATTTTGGTTTTCAGCTCCTAACTCCCTCCAACGAAGCACTCACAAACCCATGTCTCACCGGAGTCATCACAGAGTACCCATGGTCGCAAGGCATCGCGCTGATCTCACTTTTTGCGCTCTTCTTTGTCGAGATCCTTGCAATGCGGTACGCAACCTTTTCGACGATGACATCGGCAATGGAACTGGAAAGGGTCGCAGGCACAACCGAAGCTGCGGACAATGAAAAGCGAAAGGGTCCCGCTTCCGTCGCAGCGTCTTCCTCTAGTTTTTCTGAACCACATCTCTCACATACTCAGGACCACCGAGACGGGGATGACATCCCTTCGGAGAGCTACGCTGCGCAGCTAACATCAATCTTCATCCTGGAGTTTGGCGTGATTTTTCACTCGATCTTTATTGGACTTACCCTTGCCGTCTCCGGGGCTGAGTTCAAAACGCTGTTTATCGTACTCACCTTCCACCAAATGTTTGAGGGACTTGGTCTTGGCTCTCGACTTGCAACCATTCCCTGGCCGGATACGAGACTTAAACTTAAGACGCCGTATATCATGGCGTTGGCGTATGGGCTTTCGACGCCACTTTCGATTGCGATCGGCTTGGGGGTGAGGAAGAGCTATCCTCCCCAGGGCGCTACAACATTAGTGGTGTCGGGGATATTTGATGCGTTGAGTGCTGGGATATTGTTGTACACGGGTCTGGTGGAACTCATGGCGCATGAGTTTTTGTTTAATCATTCGTTCAGAAAAGCTTCGGCGACAACGATATTTTCAGCTTTTGGAATCATGTGTTTAGGGGCGATGTTGATGGCATTGTTGGGAAAATGGGCTTGAGGAGGTATGGATGTTTCATCTGTGGATTTTGGCTTTGTTAGTTGTCATGACAGGCGTTATATACCAGTAATTAAATTGTTGCTGGGTGGAGTAGTGCGTTTACATTCTACAGTATAGTTAAGCAATATGGGATTGTACTTGTGGATTCTCTACCGCTGGGAGTATATACTTGTGGTATGCATGCATGTAACAGGATGTTGCCGTAAAGACTCGACAACAAGCAAGGCACAACCGTGCTTGGTCGTCGGCGGATTTAGGGCTGAATTGTACTTCGAACCAGTTGATTACGCCGCCTAACTATAGAGTACTACGCCGTGCAGTAGCTGGCGCACAGGCATAATGTATGTTAGCCACTGTGGGAACCCGTTCTAGAATAACTAATAGGGTTCCTTATTGAGTCATTAGGCTTGATCAGATTCTCTCGAGACATATTTCGGGAGATGAGGAAATGGAGATGGATTAGATTAGATAACAAAAACCAATAACATCCCGTTCCTATGCACTGTACTAGGAAGATACCAAAAGTCGGGCGCGCCCCATAAAATGCGGAAATTCTACACCTCCATAACAACAATTGAGAGAGATTCTGAAAGTGAAGGCAGTGATAGTAGGCCACCTGAGATGCTTCTATGAGATTTTCTTAGAAAAATATTTGCTGTGTAGTGAATTATGAGGATCTTGGCATTTCTCGTTGTATGGGGAAAAAAGTCGGGCGCTCTTTTGCCCTGTATCACCGCGCCCGACTTACCCTTGTACCCAAGTACACTCCCTCCTCGGACACCCCACCATCTATTTTCGGTACCACCCCCACCCTATCTTCGATCATCAATCTCTCGGCACTCATCAGATAAGATAAACACATGATACCGAGGCCAGTTTTACTGAGACCAGTTTTGCCGATGTCACTCGGAAGTAACGGGTGAGATCTATGATCCAGTCAAACAGTTGCGAATGGATTCAGGGAGTACAAACTATGCCCTCCAGCTAAGCGCAACCACAGCAGACATGAAAGCTCATACATATCTTGCCTGGAGCTCATGAGTGGAGATGCATAATGCTCTCTATATCGTTATGATCCATTTTACGAGTACATTGTATCTTTAAGTTAAACCCTCGGCCTCGAGTTTACTATGATCCCGCATCTCCAAATTCAGCATTACCCTAAGTACCTGTGGTTTTGCCAAACGCAATCACAGCTGTCTGTGAAACCAATATTCCATGTTACTTCATAAGAGTCCGTTTGCCGTACCGGTGGTAAGTACTGGAGAGAACTCAAAGACTATTAAAAATTTGTGTGAGTGGCACAAGCACAGCCAATACACTCTAGTGGCTCTGCTGTGGAGTGGCACAGCAGAAAGTCTGTCAAACGAAAAAATAGCCGTCTAACTGACCCACCCAACTTTAGTTTTGCATTGGATTCGTCATCGGACGTCGATCCGCCGTACCATGTGTCGGTCGGGCTGCATGCCGAGATACTGCTGCATAGACAGGCGGGCAATCGGCAGGTGGGTACAGCGGTTGATACTGTTCTGTCCTGTTCGTTCGGTCCCGGAATTCTTCATGCGTCTCAGGAACTATGAGGAGCAGTTTTGCTGGTGGATAGATGAAAGCAAGTATTGAAAAAGTTTAGCTCTTTAGCTCTTCTTGTGGAACCCAAAAGTAGCTCGTTCTCATGCATCGATAACATACATACGGATATTCACACTCGCCTTTCCTCATAACCATCAGGAGGTTATAGAGTTAGCGGTACGCGTATATATGACGCCTTGCATCCGTAACTTAATTTTTCCTGCGGGTCGTATCAGATTATGTTTTGTGGGACCATATTCATCGGCGGACTCTCACCCTCCTCCCCGGATATTCCAGCGCACACCTGCCTGCGACAGCTTGGTCCCTCTGTGTAATCTCGCGTCAAGGCAGACAGAAAGATACCGACGTTCCGCTCAGATTCAGCCAATAATGGCTGTGTCTAGAGCGCCGTGTAAGCTATCGTTAATCTCAAGTTTTACATACCGTGGTACAATTGATACGCTGACGGCTTTGGATCGATGGAAGTTGATTGTTCCGTTGGAAGTGCGGGGAATCTGACAGTGGTGTTAAGCCACAACTACGGTTTTAAATCAGGAATCCTTCAGGGTGGCACATAGAACGATGTCCCCAGGATTGCAAAGTTGTAAACTGTAGTTGATTTTAGGTTGTAAGAAAAAGGCACAAGACCTCGCCAACCTCAACAAAACCACTGCCCTCACTAGCAAAACAGGGCGGTCCTCGCCTCGGCATATCTTGCCTATTTATCTTACCATGCGGATGGTATTGGACATTGACGCGAACTTGCATTAATCTGCAGTGCTCTGAACTTCGGGTTATCCAAAAAATTCTCTGGCGTCGTAGAAAACAAGCTTTTTTTTTCGCCAGGAGGCGGAACCCGGGCGGCGGCCACATCCGAGACGCCGCCGCCGGGCAATGCTTGGCGCTTCGTAAGCCATCTCGGCGAACTGAAGTCACACATTCTCTCTCTCCTGGAAGGCCGACATAATCTCGCTTGCAATAGGCGTATATATATAATTCACAGGGTTACAAAATGCGATTCGGCGGCGCGTAAGGAGAATGCCGGAAGAATGCCAGATCTCATGCGGAACGAGCTGGAAACAGACCCCAGGCGCACGCACGGAAGCCGATCAACCCACTAAGGACATGCTGCTTTGATTAGTTGGCCAGTCGGGGCGATAACGCAACCTTAAATTCTGGCGGAAGCCGAGCCACCCCGGAGAGATGGCGAGTGTTCATCATATCATGATGAAATTTGGTCGTTCTCGCTTTGCGGTGCATGTGCATTAAGATATCTCCCCGCATCTAGGGGCGCCGGATGTCGGCCACGGATGATTCGTGGCAGACGTTTGCCATTTCAAGATGTCACGAACCAACAGTCTCTGGCAACATTGTGACGGAGACCTAGAATTGGGGAGAGAACCGTCTGTACGGTAAACGACAAGATGACACGACGGATGTACGACCCCTACCTGCATCAGCAGTATGTGGTAAGATAGGATTTCTTTGTAATTCTCGTTTGCTTTGTTGCATCATTCAGGAACCATACCGAGGCGGCGGCCGGAGATATTACAGTGCCGGTATATCCGCCCATGATTAACGTGCCAATCCGGAGCCCGCACCCCCGGCCCCAACTAAACTAGCTAACCTACGATGGGCGCAGAGTATATATGACGAAGATATCTCCCTGTTTTCGATAACTTCACAAACATCAACCGCCTCGCCTCGATCAGCTAAGCTCAAGATAATAACATCACACGAATCCCGCATCAATCGAAATCGTTAGTCTACATTAAATGGCCGTCGATCTCGAAAAGGTAGATCCTGTACGAGCGCCCTCAACTACGTCTTCAGATACACCCACCGTATCCCGTATATCACTCGCACACCAACACAACGAAGAAAGCATAGACTCCGTAATGCGCGAGCGTCAACGCACAGCTGAGAGTATCTATGAAAACACCGTGGGAGAAGTGCACCACACCGGGTCTTCACTATCACTAGTTCCATCACGGATTCCTCCAGAGCAATGGCCCGCGTTTGGCGGTGGGAAACGTATGCATACACTTTCCGCTCAAGATGTGGTAGCATGGATGGTGATGTTAACAATGTGGTGAATAGCGTATCCCCCGCCATTACCGGAGCAGACTGCATATGTGGTCGATTTCACGGGGCCCGACGATCCGATGCATGGTCAGAATTGGACGCTGAAGAAAAAAATCATTTGTTCCGTTATGCTGGGGTATACCACCTTTGTTGCTGCTTGGGGCTCGTCGATCTTTTCGTCTGCTACCAGCGCCGTGAGTGCACACTTTGGCGTTTCCGTTGAGATACCGATTCTCGGCATGTCGCTCTATGTCCTCGGCTTTGCAACCGGACCTTTAATATGTTTGCCTCCCCCCACCCCCAGACTGGTGAAAGTGTGCTGACATAATGTTCAGGGGCACCACTATCCGAGTTGAAAGGTCGTCGCATGCCAATTCTGGTCGGGATGCTTGGCTTCTCAATTTTCCAGGTCGCCGTCGCCGTCGCAAAAGATATCCAGACGGTCCTGCTCTGTCGGTTCTTTGGGGGTGTTTTTGCCAGTTGCCCCATTACCGTCGTGGGTGCGGTGTTCACAGACATATTTGGGGAAGCAACCCGCGGGGTGGCTATCGCGGCGTTTGCTATGGCTGTGTTCAGTGGTCCGTTGGCTGCGCCTATCGTTGGAGGGTTCATTACAAGTAGCTCCTTGGAGTGGAGGTGGACGGAGTATCTTACCGCTATCATGGGATTCCTTTCGTTTGGCCTCTGTGTATTGTTCCTGGAGGAAACATACCCGCCGACTCTGTTGGTTACCAAGGCGGCCCATCTCCGCCGTATCACTAAGAAGTAACCCCCGTCTCCTTCCTGTCATTCTCTTCCATAGCTAACAACAATCCACAGCTGGGGTATCCATGCCAAACAAGAAGAAGTCACAGTCGACCTCAAAACACTCATCACCAAGAACTTCTCTCGCCCTCTGACACTCCTTTTCACCGAACCAATCGTCTTCCTCATCTCCCTCTACACTGCCTTCATCTACGCTATTCTCTACCTCTTCCTCATCTCTTACCCGATAGTATTCAGTCAAATTCGAGGGATGAAACCCGGAGTCGCCTCTCTACCCTACATCGGTATGATAATAGGCATGATATTAGGCGGTGCACTTGTAATCGGATTCCAGCCCTGGACCAACCGCCGCGTAGAAAGACTCGGATACGCCCGTCCCGAGGACCGTCTAGTCCCCTGCATAATCGGTTCCTTCTTCTTCCCTGTCGGCCTATTCTGGTTTTCGTGGGCTGGCGCAAATACAGATATCCACTGGATTGTGCCAACGCTTGCTGGAATCCCCCTGGGTCTGGGATTGATCACGATTTTCTTGCAGTGTCTGAACTACCTCATCGATGCGTACCTCATGTTTGCGGCCTCCGCGCTCGCCGCAAATACCTTCCTCCGAAGCGCGCTTGCGGCCGGGTTCCCGATGTTTGGTAGGTACTTTTTTGAGCCGAAGCCGAGTGGGACGCTGGGTGTTGGGTGGGCGGGGAGCATATTGGGTTTTGTGGGCGTGGCAATGATTCCGATCCCGATTGTTTTCTTTTTGAAGGGGGAGGCGATTAGGAAGAGGAGTAAGTGGGCGCCGACTTAGAGTATGGTGGGGCTGTGCTTTTGGAAGGTGTTTTGGAGTTTGGGATTTCTGGGTTTGTGATTGCTAATAGATGTATCGGTGGAAAGCGTGTGTGTTATTTTTCGGGGGAAGGTTATGTACCTAATGTATTGTTTGCAATTAACTAATGGATCTCAAAATGTTGACCGAAGGTGGATGGAACCCCAAAATTTTGGCCGTCATGTGACTTCGAGCCTCGGAGGATCGGTTCGCACTGAGGAATGTCCTGTTCAAAGCTCGATTAGTAGTTCAGCTGTTGTATGAAAGAACCGGGGAAGAAATATGATGTGATTCTCCGACCTTATCTAGTCTCTTGACACGTGCTCTGCCAAGGGATCTCCCGCTATCTACTTGTCAATTTATCAAGTCTCCGGACACCCTGTCATGGTTCTAGTTAGATTTGATTGATTTGATTGATTTGATTGATTAGATTGATTAGAGTCCCACTCAGGGAGATGAGTAGTCATTAAATTTTTGATGTGTCGCCAAGGGCGTTTACAATGGGGTCCGGAGACTCGATAAATTGACGAGTAATCCATCCCGTCTGCGTCACATAAAGACATCGTCTCTCGTGAATCCATTCTCCATCTGTCTATGTAGATATCGTATGACACAAATCTCCACCTACCACCTCACCTCGTTGCAGTTACACTTACAAAATGCTTCAAGAACACCCATACCTTCCGTTTTACCCTTAGCGACAGCCCATAGCACCTTTCCAGCCCCATCCTCCTAGCCGATCGGGCACTCCTTGCCTTCTCTTCCCTACATCTCCATCCGCTGCGGATCAGAACTGCATAATCCGGATTAACAGAATTCATGGCGATTTTCGACTCCCGCCATGCCACTGCGGCTTCCGTTTCGGCGAGCATGTTTAACGCCGCCTTCGCCATGCATGTTTGTATGGACATGGTACCCGGCCCTTTTGTGTGCGGGTAGGTTTTCTGGTTGTCCTTCGCACGCGGAAAGATAGATGGTGTAGTCGGTGGGCTTGTAGGAGCGAACAGACGAACGCATCAGTAGCTCGCGGAAGAGGACGAACGGGACGAATGCGTTGACGCCGTATGCAGTGATCACATCTTTATACGGTATTTCGTGCATCTTCTGATCTTCTGGGTCCATGTGGATTTTACGGGTACGACGAGCGCAGTTTCGTCTCGTGGCAGATAGAGCTCGTCCGATCTGATTCGAAGCAGCTTTGCGTCTCCATCATGCCCGAGTATCCCATGATGGTCACCGCGCACCCGCGGGGGATACCCGGAATCAACCATGAACTTATCATTTTCGACGAAGCCCAACTATTGCATGATAGGTCTCTGTCTTCTGTGGCCAGAGATGAGTCTCGTATGACCAGAGATGAGTCTCGTATGGCCGGAGATTACTGTCGGCCTGATAAGTCTATACATAGATGCGTACGCACGCATTCACACTTGTACTCATATATATATGGCCTTGTGGCACTCTTAGATAATATACAATCAAGCTTCTCTATCATCACTATTTGAACACCAACAGCTTCTCCTCTTTCCGGACGCACAGCATCTCGGTCTCTGCTGCGTCTGTCCACGTCTGCGTTGTTGATGAGTATGCCTAGGTTGTTAGCTTCCTACTCGCCTAAGCTTCTCCTAATAACGTTGGTAAGGGCGAAAACATCAATGGCTACTCTGAAATCCGCACCCACGACCCCTAACCGCTGGAGACAAGTTGCAGAATCGCTCTCCAGGAACTAGCGCGACTCGGTGTCGAAGGGTATCGTGAAGAAACGACCAAGTTAGCCCGCAACGGAGTAGACGCAGTGTAGTGTGATAACCAAGATTGATGCGTCCTCCCGTAACCAGCGCGGTTTTCCATCCAGATTGAGGTTCGCCTGGAGCGAGAGCGAGGATTCGGCCATGTTGAAGTTTCCGCATGGATTGCAGAGCGAGAGATAATGGGTATGTGCCGACCTTAACATCCTTAATATGTAATGGCATATGTAACAGCTCTTTGGGCGCTTTCTCTGTATTGAACTCTTCTGGCCTCAATTGCTCTGCTTGCAGTCGCCACTAGGAGGCTAGGGTAATGTCGGAATCCTTCGCAATTCCGCCCGCACCCTCGGCTTGAGTGATAATTGCGCCTGAACACCCACAATACTGCTGAGCGGCGTGTCCTAATCCACATTGCTGGTAACAAGCTGCAAGTACTACAACACCTTCAACACAGCATTGAATTCACTGTCATCCGGGACCAAGTATAACGGAACCGGAGGCCGGTCTGGAGCCATCTCTCCGAGATGTCTCTTGATGCCCTTCACGATGCGGGCATAGCGCATACAGCCAACAGCCACCAGGATGCTCGGGTCTGCGTTCAGTTAGCGAGAAATCGCATCTGCGGAGGGAGAGTTTGGGGGAGACAATAGACTAGAAGGCTTGGGGGATGCCACTACTTGTTTGGCAGATTTCTTGGTCGGCGCGAGACGAGTTTGCGCTTTGGGTTCGACAAAATGTTGGCAGTCGGAGATGTTGAGGGGTTGTATTGTGGAGCTGTGTTCTGGCGTTGATTCCACTGCGCCGACGATGGTGGCTGTGCCATGGTATTACTACAGTAGTAATACAAGCACTCTGCCTTTTACAGATTGCTGCCAAGATATATGCGGAGTACGTAGGGTTAGGGGATATCGATTTAAAGTCTCTCCATTTCACATTATTCTTACTCTCGTTCCCAAATATTTTTAGTCACTCCTTGTCGAAAAGCGGCCGGTTGGCTATGAGAGCAATTCGCAGCGCCATATGACGGTCCTCAATATCTATCCACCATGTCTTTAAGTCCATACTATCCCACCCCGAGACCGCCATACCGCCGCCACGCACCGCCTCAAGAACCTCCCGCGCGAACTTGTCCACTAAATACTCGACGGCCTCCAGCTCTCCGACACCCTAGAATTAATATGTACACATGATATCCCTTACACCGGCGAATGCGTCAGCTCACATATCTCCTACGGAATCATTCTCTCACCCGCCAACCTACCGGTGCTGAAGTAATATTTCACTTGGAACTCTCCTCCAGACGCCAATGCTCTTCAACCCCGAAAATCGACTCTATAACCCTCGGCACTACGTATGCTAGCATCCTCGCGGGTGTTAAGGTCGCAATAATCGCCAATCTAAGAATTTATGAGCCGTACCTACCCGCGCTAAACCAGTTTGCTACGTCGTTCATTCCCTATGTGTTTTACTGGATATGGAGCTGTGAGTCGCTACGGAACCTCTGGGAGCTCCTCGAGACCGTAGAGGAGAAAACGAATGCCACCAAGTCTGCGCAGCTAACACGGCTGGTTAAACTCCTAGGCGAGCACCCCGGAGTACACGCAAGTGCTACGATAACTCGCAGGAACCGCGCAGCAGAGCCAATACCCAGCACTATATTAACTATCTTGAATCTCTTGCGAAGGAAATGTTAAAACCGCAGGTGCTGCGGGGGAGGTTTGTTGCGCGGGAGATGTTTCGACGACATAGGTGTCCGTGGATGCGTACGATAGGTACTTCTTTGAAAGTGCCGAAGTGGTATCCATTGGAGCATACACGCAAGGTGGTAGATCCGAAGCCAAATTCGCTAGAGCATTATACCTACTCATCACTCCTCGCACAGCGTCAACAACGTGTCATGTCACGGCTCCGAAAACCGTACCCCTACCCCTCTGATATCGCGAGGAGTATCTCGAAGGCCGTTGATGGCATGGATTACCTGTAACTCCGCTTAACCCCAGCAGAACCAAAGCAGAATTGCTAGGACGCAACCTACATCGTATTCCGTGCAGGATTGCGGGAACGCTTAGGGGAGGGCGCTGCCCAAATTTTTTGATACCTCCATGGAAGATGAGTCGCGTCCCTAGACTGCATACCATGTTAACAGTAGAGATAGATAGAGAAGCTTGATTGTGTACTATCTAAGAAGGCCACAAGGCCATATATATATGGTCATACAAGTGCGAGTGCGTACGTACTCATCTATGTATAGATACGGCTGAATACCATCAGTCTAACAGCAATCCGCCAGTCTCCCATCGAGCCATCATCTCTGGGCATACGAAGGCTGAGATCTATTTATGCAACATACAAGATCTTGCCGTTCGAGGAGGAGTTTGAGTGGCTCGAGGCATATGTGAGGGCATGTCGATTCATGAGTAAAATGGATGATGTGGGGTGGAAGAAGGGACTGAGCGTGGCTGTGTATTGCATTGGAGAGCAGATAGGAGAAAGTGGGGCGGAGAGAGAGATGTCCGGAGTCAATCATGGCGGTAGGAGTGGCGGCATTTGATGATGATACTATAGCCCAGTGCGTGCCGAAAGAGTGGGATGATGTAATGGCTGTCGTCATATACCTGTAAGTGCAGGGGTGGGTTCGGTTGCAACCTTATATAGACGTCTGCTGATGAAGATAGCTAGGGATAATCTACAATAGGATTATATTCTATTACTCCTAATCACGTAACCATATCCACTCAATTGCTCAAACCCCTCCCTGCAATAGCAATAAGTGCAAAGAATACAGAACACCAGAGCCCCGCCATCAGAGCTTCACCAGGCCAAACTCCGTCCCTTCACCCGCAAACTAAATGTCTATATAATATGGTTCGTGATGTCGTTGTATTTCCCGTCTATCAGCTTGACCAACTCTTTTGCGCCTTGGACGCTATAACCCAGGAACATCGTTGCCTGACATACGCCTTTCGCTATGGTTTTCGTTCCTGGATCTAGTTGGATGTCAATAAACAATATTAACATTTCATTATCTCTTCAAAAAGAGAACTTACCATATGCAAGATGTGTCACGCTGTCGCTCTCCGCACGTATCAAATAAAAGGTTCCGGATATAATCTGTAGGAGCGTCTCTTTGTTGTCTTTGCCCGGAAATTCGGGGGTCTTGAATTCCTTAGCTTTTATGGTGACTACAATGGCGTAATTGATAGTTGCTAGAACCGCCTGGAGTACTGCTAGGGCCTTCTTGACCGAGAATTCGGATGCGTTCTCGACTCGTCGTATTGCTGCCGCGACTACGCGATTGATGCACACTAAAATCCAACTAACCTGTCGCAAGTCGTATGCTGGTAGGTCTGGTTTCGTTGGGATTCCGACAACACAGTTTACTGCTGCAAATACATCTTTCCAGTAGTCCACCTCAATCTTTTTGATGCTAGAACCGATGCTAGCAGCCTTGAAACTTGGAGTACTGTACAGCTTTGTCTCTAACGGTTCGAAGAGTTTTGGTACTGAAGCCATTTCTATTGAATTCGGATGTGGTAGTTGATCCAGGTTGCGTGTCGAATCAGTCGCAGCCCTGCCGATACTTTCGAAGGAGGTGACCAATGACACCGTATCGAGGACGCCCGCCAGGGGGGATGCGATAAGGCCGGTCACGTTGCAGACTTGGTTGAATCCCAATAGTTGGGCATCAACGGCGGCGACATCTCCTGTCACGAGGCTTCCATAGCTAAATCCTGTGAGATCAGCCGGTGCTTTTCCGGTGGTCATCTTGATGATAATAGTGACAGGAATGGCAATGATCATAGAGAATCCATCGAGGAACGTTAGTTCTTCCCCGCCAGATATAAATTCCTTGTAGAGGGTCGAGAAGATTGGGATTTCGACTTTGCAGCTGATGAACTGTTGGAAATTGGAAATCACGGCCTTTCCAATTTTTAGAAACCCTATTACTAATCTTTTGACTTCATCAACGAAATTGAGAAGGATTTCGATTCCCATTTTTGACATCGCGTCCTTGACCGAAAGCGAGTGGTTGTTGAGAAAAAGATCAAGAACGGTTTTTCCAAGTTCTTTCGCTGTTTTTTCTAACGTTTCGATGAATGGCACGACCACATCATCCCAGAATATTTTGAACACGTCATCCGAATCTTCTCCGGGTGAATCATGAATAACAGATGCCGAAGAAGCTCCTCCGTGAATAAGCTTGTATAGTTGTTAATTTACCACACTAAAGCAAATATGTAAGATACCCACAGGGACATTAACTGACCTGGTACTGTACCCAGTTGACTTTTGCAAACTGAGATGGACTGGTAGCGTTGGGGTCTGAGGAGTTGCTATCTGCTGTCGAATCGTCCACCTCGGACGGCCGACTGTCAACGGTAACCGTCTTGATTTTGGTCGCCAGGTTATCGAAGAAGTCTTCGACTTTAGGTTCGAGGGTTCCTAGATATCCTGCTCCCGTGTCAAGTGCGCTATTGACTAGATGTACGATTGACCTGTGAGTTTGCTGGATGTCTTTCCAGTTAAATATAAACCCAATCCATTCGATCATCTTTTCTGATATCTGGAGGACCTTGTCAAATAGCCACGACAACGCTTTGCCAATCTCTGTTAGCCCATTCAAAACCCACCGATAAGTCTTTCCTGCCAGTTTTACCACCAACTCGACGCCTTCTTTGATTGTATTGACAACCCAGGACTCGATCTTTCCTACAATGGATTTGAACCAGTGCCACGCATTCTACAATGGCTGGTGAGCTCAGGACGAGAGAGAAAATACAACACGAAGGAGTTGCATACCCACTTCAACTCGACCCATTCTGGATCCCTCTTACTGCTGACGCGGGCCACATCAGACCCCTCAGGAATTTCCACATCAGAACTCTCGGGAGTATCCACGTCAGACTCCTCGGATGACCATGTTTCTGTTGTATCGTCCGAGTACGTCTTCGTGACTGGATATGTTGAAGCGAAACCCTTCTCCGGTCCGCTGTTACTTTTGATTTTCGTGTGCGCTGAAAGTATGGCCACTATGGCTTTGGCAGCTTGTTCGATTTCTTTCGAATTCAACTTAGTGCCGGCGAGAAGTTTCGAGCCGTCTTGTAGTCTAGCATCCTCTAGATCTTTGCCAGTTTGAATTTTCGAAAGTTCCTGATTCACCTTCTCCGTAGGGTCGACCATGAAAACGGGACCCTTTCCTCCAGGAGCTTGGACAAAAAATTCGTAGCTGTGGATGTCTTCGGTCGGGATAATCAGAGTTAGGAGTCCAGAGTGATCGGTCCTTACAAGCGTCCCTGAAGGGTCTATGGTCATTTGCTGACCATTTGCAATAATGCTGACTGATCCGGAACTCTTCAGGACAACCTCGGAGTTAACCATTGGTAGTTTATTGCCATCTGCTATAGTAATTTGGGACGTATATGCCCGAACTTGGACGGTCGTTTCGAGGGCAGGAGTGAACAGTGGCACCGGTTTCCAGATGCCTAGAACTGTATCCTGCTCGAAGAGTGAAAGTACGCCGTCCATGTCAGAAACGATGAATTCCTGCTTGCCGCTTGGTGATATAAAAGGGGCAAAATTTCCTCCTTGGCCGTCCGGGATGACCTGTACTGGTAATTGAACGTTTGTCAACTCAGCATCCGCGCGGAGATATCCGACACCATCACCGCTGTTTGCCGCCCAAATGGAAAGAGCAGTTGAGACTTGAGCCACGTATAGCTGCCGGATAGATTGAAATACACCAGACTGACTGATTGTGTCGTACATGGATTCGTTGCTTAGTAGTTTTGAAGCCTGGAAATGGTACAACTCCTGACCGCCAACCAGGAGGTCTGTAAAGCCGTCTTTGTTGGTAAAGGTGGATAATGCTTGAGCACCTGTGTATCGCGGAAAAAACTCAGTAAGATACCTCATTTGTATTCCATGTTGTAACATAACTAACCTGGGGGGCATGCCAAAGAATTACGATAGTGATTTCCAGCTATTTTATCGACCGACATAAAGATCAACTCCTTTACCCCTGTAACAGAGACAATCAGTCAGACACATCATAATATTGTATAACCGGCAATACCAACAACTCACCCTGCATAACGTACAGTGCCACAAAACCAGACAGGCTTTTGTTATTTCCGCATGGTATATGCACCGGTTGCAGAGCGGTCATAGTAAATTCGTTTTCAGGAATATTCAAATCCGAGGCTAGGCTCCATCGCTCAAGAGAATCGTCGATATTCATTTGGGCCAGGTCCGTTTGTTGATTGATTTCGGTGAGGGGCTGGAACGCAACCAGGGAGACGGGATAGACATGGGTTTTAATGGACTTGTTCTAACAAGATATCAGTGGCCTTATAGAGCTTGAATATGGGAGAATGCTGTACCATATATATGTCTGATATTCTTCCTGCAGCGTAATCTGACGGCTCATGCTGAGGTACCTGCAACACCCGAAGATCTGTGCTAGGCTTTGCCAGATCATACTCCTTAGACTGAAATCCTCTGAGGACAATGAGCTGACTTTCGCCATCAGAATCATTCTTGTCTACAGCAAACACAACATAAATGTCTGCGGTTGCAACATCTTGTGACACGGCAAACGCAGAAGCGGTATAGTCGAGGTCAAGCCGAAGCAATTTTCCGACATCAACTACTTCCCGTTCGCCGGCTTCATTTAGTTTGAGGACATAGAGTTTTTTGTCAGTTCCCAAGGAGAAGATCATGGCCCGTCCATATTCATCAGATACGACGACTAAGCGGGAGCAGTTGGGGACTGGCGCAGCCGCGACGTGTTGCATCATGAGCTCCGAGTCGTGGGTGACGTACTCCATATTAAAGATGGTACGGCTTAAGCGCTTATGCTTGCGATACAGAAAACAAAAATACAGCTGTAGTAGCGTAGAGGAATGTTGAACACGTTGGAAGCTTCTTGCAATTACTCAGGAATGGTTTGTTGCGTCTTGATGTAGAGAGCTGGAGGCGTCGAGCACAGAAGAGTCCAGTTTCACGGTGTAGGTGGACTGGAGTAAACTTGCAATTGTGGAATCTGTTATAATGAGGTGCTTTTGCCGGGAGGATCACGAAGAAGAATCTCATGCGAGAAGTTCGGAGCCCCGCTTCTTTCCTCGGTCTTGTACTCGGTGTGTGGTGCAAGGAAAAGGATATTAGATGCAGAAGCCAAAGTTTGTAAGTACCCTTTGGCGGGAAATCCAGCAAAAGTGCACTTGCCTCTTTTCTTCTTTGGCGCATGCATCTCAACACTTTTTCCCTGTACCAATAATGTATTGCAGTTCGAAAAACGCCAGACACTTATCCAATCATTTGGTCCGCCCTAACCTGACCATGCTAGTGTAACGCGGATCATTTTTAGGTGGCCACTAACGCAGCTGGAAATCAACGTAGCTGGAAGCGGTTTCGTCTGTGTGAAGAGAGCGATAACCCATTTTTGCGACCGTCCGGACCGCATAAAGATAAAGCAAATCCCCAAACCAGGTGTTACTTAGATACGAATTTAATTGATTGTATTAGGCAGACAGAGCCCATTTTGGCTACTGTGTACAAATCCTCATGAGAAGCTAGGACCATCTGTGGATAGCAGTCATGCACAGAGTAGGTCAGGGTATCTACATGCATATATGCAACACTAGCTGCGACCGAGTGATTCGTGATGATTATAATGGCTAGAGATAGGGTCCCAATGCCTGACATACGCAGCACATTCATCACACAACTCTACCCAAACAAACCCGGGTTTTCAGTTTACCCGCTGTAAAGAACTCCAGCATCTCCAATCCATTCTAATTGAGCTGCGCAGTAGGTACAAGGGTTAGGGTAATATACCCCTTTTAGTGGCGCTTATATTGACACGTCTGCAGACAACAGCAAGCTCCGCGCCACAACTCCCACGATGCCGCCTTCACAACATAAGGGACCTCCACGAAGACCAGGCTCGGGACCGCCTCGGAAATGGTACGCTGTATGTGTAGGGCGACAGCCGGGTGTCTACAGGACATGGTATACTCCTCGATCTAGCGTTTAGGGGTGTGCTAACTGTATAGGGAGGAGGCGAAAGCTCAGGTCCATAGGTTCCCAGGAGCGAGCAACAAAGGCTTTCTGTCCCGAATCGAAGCTGAGAACTGGTTTTCATCGGGTGGAACGACGTATGGGGTAGGTCTGGCCGGCGGCGTGGAGAAGTCTGGTCATGTTGCATCGAATCTTGGGAAGAGAGGTTGGGAAGGCGTCGTGAAGAAGACTGACTCTGTCAAACTGGCCGCCGGCAAGGATGACCATTCAGCTGCTAGAGAATGCAGAGGAATAGTGTCGGATGCTATAAACTCCTATTTTCTACGTGCTTTTAAGCAGTTGTCTACGGTCTTGCAAGGTGACGAGGGCTATCCGAATCCTGAGAGAGGCGAGGGTGTCAGTTGTGCTAGGGACAGGAAAATTTTAGTGCCACACGCACCAAGCAAAAGAGATTGTGGGGGCAATAAGGACAGTTCTATTCCTCTCAAGCCATCGAACTCTACCCCAGGAGGTCCGTTCCAGTCAGTATTTGAGAGGGAGCGCTCATCAACGTTAGAACTATTCGCCATTCCACCAAATTCCAAGAGTGGTAACCTTGATATCGACTGTGTGCTCCCCAAAAAACCCAGTATACCACTCACTCCCGAGCAGAACAAAGTCTTACGGCTCGTTCTCGATGGCCGGAATGTCTTTTTCACCGGGCCGGCAGGATCGGGGAAGAGTTTGATCCTCGAGCATGTCAAATACCACCTCATGAAGCAGAACAAGAGGTTTGTGATCACTGCTCCTACAGGAATTGCCGCAGCGCAGTTGGGTGGCTCGACGATCCATAGCTGGTCCGGGGTTGGGCTTGGTCAGAGGGGATTACGAGAATATGTGCGTGTGGCAACGGCCAGACACACTTTGATTGGAGACGAAAAGGAGGAGTGGAGGAAGATACAGGTTCTTATTATTGACGAAATCTCCATGGTGAGTATTAAGTGGGCGGGGAAGCGATGGATGGTTCCGTTCTAATGGTATTGAGCGGCAAGTTGAATGCAGATCTATGGGAAAAGCTGAATGGCATTGCACAGGCGATTCGGGGGGAAGCCGATAGCTTTTTTGGTATGCCCGCGCCATTCTTTGCCAGAATGAAGACTGGGTTTGTTGACAGATATCAGGCGGGATTCAAGTAGTTGTGTGTGGTGATTTCTTCCAGCTACCTCCAGTGATCGACCGCAATGATAATCGGAACTGTCAGATATGCGGTAAGTCCTCCCCCCGAAACCCAGCCGTCTTCATGCTAATGATGCGTAGGATCCACACTCCCAAACAAGTTTATGCGCCACTGTCTCCCAGAGCCACCTCTGGATGCATACACTAGGGGAATCGGAATCGACTTGAAGAAATGGTGTATATGCATCGATTGCGGACATCCATATAACGAAGGACTAATATATGTTTTCCAAACACGCACATGGAACAAGGCATCATTCGGCAATGTCGTTCTCACCAAAGTGCACCGTCAGAAAGATCAGATGTGGGTTGATATGTTGACTAAGATTAAGTTTGGGAAAGCCGACGAGGAAGTCCTCACCTTTCTTGAATCTCTCCGCCGCCCCCTACCGATTATTGAAGGGATTGTACCCACAAGGCTGTACACCCATCGAACTAATGTCATGGAAGAGAATAATACGGAATTTGCTAGATTAAGCGGTCACGAATATACCTTTACCGCTCTAGACTCGGGGAATGTAAGTTACGTTTATTGTCTACTACGATTGGGTCACTCGTACCTTGTTTTCTCATTTCTCGCTCGCAAGCTCGTCCGGAAATGAGACGCTGGGGATGACACAATTACGTTGCTAGTTCCATGCCGCTGCGGAAGCTAACAGTTTTATAGATTACGGGTGACAAACAACCGAGAGGATTCATCGGGACCTCCCAGCTCGAAACCATGGACTACTTCAAAACCCTACAAACATCCGACTCCCTCTGCCTCAAAGACCGTGCACAAGTAATGATGCTCGCCAACGTCGACCCCCTCGTCAATGGCTCCCGAGGCATCATCTGCGGGTTCGTAGAATACACATATGAAGATCTCTGCGCCGCAGCAGCTTTCTCCAGCGCCGATATCTCCAGTGCGGAAAAATATTTCGAGCACAACCACGTCCACAATCCTGGCGAGAAATGCAAATTGACACTTCCCCAAGTCCGCTTTTTTTCTCTCCGGCCAACTGGAGGTGATGCTAAGGCAGAGATCCCGCCATATACTGTCTTCCCCCACCGCTGGCACCAAATCACAACCCTCCCGAACGGAAATGAGCAAGTGCTGGAACGTATACAGATTCCTCTTGCGTTGGCTTGGGCAGCTACTATTCACAAGGCACAGGGCATGACACTGGACCGTGCGGCCATCGACATTGAAAACTCCTTCGCGCCAGGGCAGGCGTATGTTGGGCTTAGTCGCTGCCGGAGCCCTGAGGGACTACAAATCCTGGGATGGGGAGGAAAGGACGCACTGAAGAAGGCTATTAGGTGTTGTGAGATTGTCCGCCGGTTCGATGCTGTACTGCAGAAGAAATGTGTGTGGAATGCGACTACGTCGCAGAGTGAAATACCCGAATACGACGACGATGAACACGATATCAACCAGGAAGAGGAGGGGCACGATATCAAACAGGAAGTGGACCAGGGTATCAAGCAAGAAGTTCCTGATATCAAGCAGGAGGATCCTGATATCAAGCAAGAAGAGACGCACGACACGGCCTGGGCGGAAGAGCATGACATCAAACAGGAAAAGGAGGGGCATGATATGGTGGAGCCGGCACCGAAGAGGCAAAAGGTTGGCGAGCATGATATCAAGCAGGAGGATGAGCATGGTATTAAATGGGAGGAAATGCTCGACATCAAGCAGGAGGAGGAAGAGCACGATATCAAGCAGGAGGAAGAGCATGGTATTAAATGGGAGGAAATGCTCGACATCAAGCAGGAGCAGGAAGAGCACGATATCAAGCAGGAGGAAGAGCATGGTATTAAATGGGAGGAAATGCCCGACATCAAGCAGGAGGAGGAAGAGCACGATATCAAGCAGGAGGAAGAGAATGTCACCAAGGGGGAGGAGGAAGAGCGGTACAACGCAGAGGAGATGTATGATATCAAAGAGGGGGAGATATATGAATTCGAGCAGGATGATGAGTGGTGGCAAACGGTAGCTCTGGAATCTAGTTAAAGGTAAAAGTGGGTTAGCATAGCGATTGGAGTTAACTGGTACATGATTTTTCATTTTGCACTTCAGGATTGGGCATTTTGGGTTGTCGGTTGGCTTTGACTTGCTTTTTGGCGTTGTAATTTTTGGTATACAAGATGCAATTGGAATTGTTCGTACGTCTGACATAAGCGAGAACAAAAAGTGATGAGGTTTCAAACTTGGAAAGGTACCGCTTGCTCTCGTAAACCAAACTTTGCCTCGCTCGCAAGCTCGTTTCACAGCGCTAGCGAAAAAGTGAAAGTCTGGGCACGAGAGCAAGTATCGATTGAGCTTTGCAGGTTTCGTGCTTGTTTGCTGGTGCTTTTAGCACCATGCTCAACCCGGAAGAACTTATTGATTCGTTGAAGATTCATGCGACGGGGGTTTCTTTCAAAGTTGCATTTTTTAACTGCAAGACCAGCTGAGATCCTGAGAAATGGGCTTTCGCCAGGGAAGATCCGATGACGCCATGCAACGGCCGTTCGCTCCCGAAACACCAGACCCAATTAAGTCAGGGCGGGTGAGAATCGCCTATATTCTCACAAAACCTCACTCAACACGCCTTCGCAGCCACATAGCCTCCAGCCCCCACATATACGAGCCAACAAACCCCACATACACAACAGCCACCAGGCACGCTGCGGCTATCTCCCCGACCATAAGCTGGCTGCAACAGAAGTGATCCAAGTCGACCATACCGTTCGCGAGAAGCTTTGCAGCTGCAAAGCTGAAAAGGCAGATGTGACGCAATGGCTTTCCTAAATATAAGCACAAAAATCACATTTGTTGGTGCAAATCTTCGAATCTTGAGTTCATATCTCCACGGCTGTAGACGAAAGGATGAGCGCTGTCGACTGCATGGTGATTGCTCGGGCTTTGGGTGTAAGATTCGAGGGAAGCCGTCGTAAATAAACCAAGTGATGCGAATGGTAAGAAGCACTGCGGGGAAAACGCCGGTGGTCCCGTAGTGCTCGTCTGGATCACTTTGCAGGGTGTACAACAAGGATTAACCTGGGAGTTACGAACTATGCCGTCGCAAGTGTAGACCGATGAATCTTGAGATATCAGAGATCGTAGGATTGATAACTGTCACTATGGTAAGCCAACTAGATTCGCCGACGAGACTTGTGTGAACTTTCTGCAGGGGCAGGCGAGGCCGTAAATAACGCAGTCCAAGGGAATGCGGAACGGTTCATGGGGGGAGAGATGTGTTAGTGCCCAAGCTTCCGTCAGCTGTAGATCGCCGCGAGAAATACGGGTATGGAAGGCGAATTCGGAAATGTTAACCCCTGATCTCATTTAATTGATCAAATTTCAAGCATCGCCAATTTCGCCTTCCACAACCTTCTCTACTGTACTCAAGTATCGAAAGTCAATCAAAATCCCGATTAGCTGAAGTAGCCACGTGAAAGCATGTCTCAGCCATGGAGAAGTTTTGGCAAGTTCCGTGTGGCGCATAAGCGCTCAGGAATAACAGAATTGTTTGGTGAAAACGCCACGAGGCAGATTATAGAGTAGTGGGTCCATTTGACAGAATATCGGATGCGAAAGCTAAGAGTGCTCCCATTTCTTCCTGCTTTTTATCCTTCTCTCCAATAAGCGTCCCCTTTCCCCAGTCACAACTATACCCAGATTGAGTATACAGCGGCAGCGGACCTGGATGAAGGTTGATTGTAAATTTTGATACAGAGATCGAAAGTTACTTGCGAAAATTCGGCGACATAGCCGACTAGGCGGCGCCCCTCTCAAGTAACCACCGCGCGAGGCAATGTGTGCTAGCGGCGGCCGAGCTTAGATGCCGTTGTAAAGCGGGTGTCCGGGCTAGGTTCCCACTTGGCGGCTGTCCAAAGCGGGCCAAACGCCGACTAAACTATCTCTACCCGCAGCAACACCACCTCTGCCATAAACCACCACCAATCCAGAACACCAGCTGCAACTCTCACGCTTGCCCTCAACCCTGCAATCAATCACTTGCGTCCTAAATCCTCCACATTCCGCAAAACCCCACCACGAGCCCACTGGGGTACGAAATGAAGATTAACCTCTATTAGGCGGTTCGTTTGACATCGCTGACGAGTTGCAAGGGTTATCCCAATTAGCGTTGGCAGATTCCCAATCGGGAGCTATGCATGATCGGCAGTTGACAATGGTGGCACCACGGAACGTGCGGATTTCGTACAGATAGAAGAAGGGCTTGGGAAGGATATAGACAATCTCCGACCAATGGAATTCTTCAGGTGCGCATTATGCATTGAAAGATCCACCCTCTGTGTATAAGTATTGCCAGGGCTGTCTGGCTCGGCTGCGGGAATCAGAAGCCATCTTATAACCTGTCATCTCGCCAGATTTCTCTGAAATTTCGAAAGGGTAGACTTCAACTTGCCATGTCACTCCTCGGCTATCTTGCAGCCAACTCCGCTGCCACAGCTGGGACGATATTGGCCCTCCTGGTTCTGATCCCGTCGGTGTGGGCCTATTTCAGCAGCTTCCGCGCACTTGCATCTATCCCCACCGTCGGGCTCGAAAGTCATAGCTGGGCCGGTTTTTGGAGGGCACGGCAGAGGTTTGTTTGGGACAGCTTGGGATTGAGTCTGGAAGGTCACAAGAAGGTATGCAGTAAGCTGATTCATTCATGCCTTCGTTCCATCTACTGCCGCAGCCGTACAATGTAAAGCTTATTCTAACTTCCACAGTATCCTCGAAATAGCGTGTATAAGGTGTGGACCCCCGATGGATTCAAGGTCATGGTCTCCCCCGACCTCTCTGGCGAGATTACTGGCGCATCCGACTCGGTCTTGAATACGCACGAAGCTTTCAATGATAGCTTCTTCGGGAAATACACGGGGGTGGATGCCAACGCGGACCTAAGGATTAAGTGCGTCCGTGTAGATTTGACAAAATCTTTAGGTAGGCAGCCTTCAGCATTGATCTCACTTGTGGGAAGGGATGTGCGGTACTAAGTTTTGCGCAGAGAGAAAGATCCCCGAGATGATCGACGAAGCCGATTACGCCATTCCGCTCCAGATCGGAGAGTGCGAAGGTTAGAAACTATATATATATTTCTCCTCCTAAAATTCTCCAAGCCCATATGGTGAGAGTTGCAACCACTGACACAACCAGAGTGGACTGGGTTCCAACTTCAGCCGAAATTGTTGCAGATGGTCGCCCTCATCTCCGGCCGCATCTTCATCGGACGGGAGAAGAATCGAGACCCCGCATGGCTCCACACTGCTATTCAATATACCACCGATGCCTTTATTTCCGCCGAGTATCTTCGCATCCTCCCTGGCTTCCTCCGACCACTCGGGGCGCTTATCATCCCCGAAGTTCGGCGCTGCCGCAAACACCTTACCGTGGCCAAAAATATCATAGGACCTCTGATTCAAGCACGGGCTTCCGGTCAGGAAAAGCCAGGAGATGACATGGTGCAATGGATGGTTGACTCTGCGACTACTCCTGAGGAACGGGAAATCACTTTTATTTCCCAGCAGTTTCTGGTGATCAGCTTTGCGTCAATTCACTCTACAACTGTAGCGTTGACAAAGATACTTTATGATCTCGCGTCGAGACAGGAATATATAAAACCCCTGCGGGAGGAGCTGGAAGCGGCACTGCGAGAGGAGGGTGGAGTATTCACGCGGCAAAGTGTTCAGAAAATGGAGTTGATGGACTCCTTCTTAAAAGAATCACAAAGACTCAGCCCCCCACAAACAAGTAGATACCCTCTCGTTCCTTGCTGCATTCGTAAACAAGTTTGAAACTCTCATTACTGGCATGTGGTACTAACATCTGCAGTCGCAATGCTCCGCAAAGTCATGTCTCCGTCGGGGTTCACCTTCACCTCAGGACACCACCTTCCACAAGGTAGCACTATTCTTGGAATCCCATACGCCGCAGAATCACTGAACCCAACGATATACGAGAACCCGGAGGAATTCGATGGTTACCGCTTCGTCAAACTGAAGAAAGAAAGTGACGACCCGAATAGATGGGGGTTTGCGTCCATTAACGGCGGCCACTGGGGCAATGGGAAACATGCCTGCCCTGGACGCTTCTTTGCCGCCCTTGAGGTGAAGCTGCTATTGGCGGCGATTTTGATGAAGTATGATGTGCGCATGGCGGGCGGACAGCCTAGACCGAAGGATGGGCACTTTGCGGTTAATGTTATGGCGAATATGGAGGCGGTGGTGGAGTTTAGGAAGAAGAGATGATGGGGTTGTGGTGGTGTTCTAAAGCCGCAGAGGCTTGCGAAGGATGGGATAGTCTTGGCAGTAGAAGGGGGATATCATGGGGAGGTAGCAGCGATGATGGCTGTCGGCATATCAATTGGTAGTAGGCATCAATGCGGGTTGTACCACAGATTCTTTCCTAAGTGTAGTCTTAGATTCATTACGGTAGTTCAAATGTATGATTTGTTATATTGTGCCTAGAGTTGTCAATTGTCAGACCTGCCGACTTTACAAGGTGAACACGGGATAGTAAGCTACGTACGCCAAGGTACCTAGCCGTACAATTACCTCTACGTACACTGAAATTGTACGAAATTGTAACTTGACTTTCTTCGAATATTAGCATTTGATTGGCAATCAAATTGGGTTCTTTTATGTTAAGAGAAGAGGGGAGACGCCTATTGGTAGTATACTGTGGTCAAACTAGATGTCGAACTGTTTAGAGAACATTGGCGAGCTCGAGGAGAAAAATATTTTGTGGATCTCGTAGTGTTTGTTGTGAATATCTGCTGATCCCGCATCTGGCAGCCAGTGGCGGACTAAGGGTATAGTTGGTTATATTGTGCATACCTACTTGAAAATATCGGTATGTGTTGTTGTTGTTAATTCATATTGTATTTACTCTAATTAGAGTATGACAAAAATCCATTTTTTTCCCCTGATACTCCGCGGTGTGAACCCGATGTGTCCGCCAAACCCTCCTCTCAGTCAAATGTACCATCCCTTTCTCCTTCCCCCCATTTTAACTTAATTGGCCCCCCTTTCCTAGAGTATAACCTGCACATCCCGTCATCTGACAACCACCACTTACAAAATCCTCGCTCACACTCTGTCCAGGGTCTCATTGATGTTATCGCAGTGGAATACCCCAACCGCTCTCGCGAGCAGGACGTTTGGAGGTCCAGAAATGAATACTCCCTAGGTCATATGGGGCGCGCTGACCATCTTCGGGCTTGGCAGGAACGGTGGGGCGGAAGGGTGATTTTATCGTAAGGCCACTCTTGTAGTTCGTCCTAGTGGTGCCTGAGAAGCGGGTCTTGTCCATCATAGTCGGTTCGAAGAGCTTGTACGGAGCATGTATCTCAGCACTCACATCTTGCAGGGTTTTTTAGGCAACCGCTTGACGGAACTTCACCGATACTGCGCTGATACTAGGTTCCGGGCCTCATGTACTGGCAGTGCATCCACACACATGTTGTAGGCTTCGATAACTGGCGTAAAACTTCGAGTGGCGAGTTGCTGGGTAGACTACCAATTGATGTCGATGCTGAGTGGTAAAGAGAGCTTTAAAACAATGAGATACACTTGCAAAAACAAGCGGACACAGACAAAAGGTATGGAGTGAAGCCAAAGTAAAACCCCACTCCCCCCCAAAGAGGGGAAAGCTTGGCAAAACCAGGCGTTGAGTGTGGTTGTCGAAGGTGTGTGTAAAAATATCGGTATAGATACGGTAGTCAGACGTGAATTGTTTGTTGGACTACCATAACTATATCATTGACTCGTCACTTGATATCATTCGATATGGCACGCATTCACGGCTAGCTTCCCCAGTCATTGTGTACTTGAAATGACCTATTCAGCATGGGGTTCCAATGGATTTCTACTCCAAAAAGGTTGCTACCAATATGGAAACATATACCTATCACAGTGGTCAAAACAACTCAACAGTATGCTAGAAGATAGTCAATGGTATGAGCAACACTTTTAGGGGTTTAGGGAAGTAAACACAAGGTATTGGCACCAAAAGCTTGGTGATTAGCGGGTTATACATATATGTGCGAAAGTTATGTTATGTTGAAGTGGTAAGTGACATCGCGTGATTTTAAGCCTCACACACAACTACCCGATTAGTAGCAAAGTATTGAAGCCAAAATCCGCCCGCGAGTTTTACTTTGATAGTGATATGTTCAATATAAGAAATGGGCATAATCATATACACTTTTACCTCTAGGTTTCGAATTTACGATATCTTTAGAGTATTATTTAGCAAACAGCTGTGGAAACACTTGATTTTCGTCGATTTTTTGCAATTTTTAGGACTATATCTAAAGCCATACAGTCAATATCGCAGGTATCACAAATCTAAGACCGGGAGGCGAAATACGCATGATTATGCACATTTCGTGGACAGAATACATTGCCATCAGAGTGAAACTCATTGACTTAATTAGGTGAGCGAATGAGTTGCTTGAGCTGAGGCACAGTTTTTTTCCCAGCTAAATTGGCTCCAACGTTTCACGTCTTAGTCGGGGATTAAATCCCACATAGCTAAGTTGGTGTCAGGTAGGATTCATGGCCACTGATTTCTATATGGCTTTAACTACTGATCACAATATCTACTAGTGGTTGTTCACACTGAGACATGCAGTTAGGTACTTCAATGGAATCAATTGATGGCAAACTAGATAACCTTTTGTTTGATTGGTAGAGCATTTGTTTCTGCAAGAGAACTATATTCTTTTCGCACTTGGTTGTGACTTTGTAGTCATTTAACTTTGATGAGAAGTCATTGAATTTTCGATGTGAAGTCATTGGTAATATGATGTATCGCTTATCATGAGTTGTTCAGAGACTTGAAAATCTGACGAGTGATAGGCTGGGTGATGGTGCTGCCATTTGAACTGACCATCATCGTTTAGAGATCACCTTCAACTCTGCTACTACCACCAGCCTACCTCTTTAAAGAGTTCTTAAAACACGGCTATCTTTTATTTAACTACCCTCTTAACTACTCTATCAATTTTTTTTTACAGTTGAGGCGAACTTTTTTAGGTGTTGCTCAAACTCGCCGTTGCAGCACTACGACGGAGATAAGAAGGTTTGTTGCACCAGGCCACCGTACCTAGAACGCCTAAAAGATAACAAGTAGTCGTAGTAGTAGTAATTTTAATAGTAATTGTAGTACAGTAATCGGAAAGTAACAGGAAAATGCGCGTGCATACTATTGACGCACACAATTCAGACACATGACCTAAGTAATTACCCCTATGCACTTTGATATCTCCCTTCTGATTCGCCCTTGATATCATATCGTATGCGCACTTGTATCTCGTTTCTAAATTCCCCTACACCCCCACGACGGACAATTTCACAACCCTCTTCAGCTGCATGTCCACGACGCCAGTCGAGTTTGTTCCCAATCCAACTGCGGCTCTTCCGTCGGCTTCCACCTCTTTGCCAACAGCTCCTTCAAGGAACAAGACATTAGCTTTGGCGATATCGACGCCTCCAACTAACTCGGCATCCAGGACGATGCTCTCTCCAGGCTGGAGGACGACTTTTTCAAACACAATCTGCTCGATCTTTCCGATGTTAACGTCATCCTCGGCAAGTTTGATTGTAAGTGCGAATCCATGGATTGTCATGAGGATCGGGAAGGAATTGTGAAATTCGACGGCGCCTTTGAGGATTTGCGTTTTCTTGCCGTAAACGAGAAGCTCGATCTTGCGGACAAAGTTATCCATGTAACCGGGAGAGATGATGGATGTGAGAATTTCGATTCCGTCCAGTGCGTTTGCAACCTCGCTGTGCTTGGAGGCAGATGGCGCGTCTAGTTGCAATGGAATTGTGCCGCCGGTAAAAAATGACGTGAGGAATGCATTAAAAGAGCCCTGGTACTTTGTGGCAGTGTTGAAGGTTAAGATGCCGTCGTATGTATTAGTGCCATTGGATAGAATAAACGCCGGGATAGTGAGGTTTCCAATGGGATGCGAGCTAGGTTGGTGCGTGGTTTGAAAAAGCACTTCTCCGAACTATATTGTAGTTAGAATATACTATCACTAGATAAGAGCTTAGTTTTACTTTGAGTTCGACATCCCCGGTACCATTGAGTTTGATCTTGACAGCCATGTGCAAACCATCCCCGGAACCTTTGATCAAGTTAAGAGAATGGAGCTCCATTCGCTCGATTTCACCTGCAAGTCCATACCCAGCGACACTCCAAACGGTCTGTTCCAAGTAGATATCCTGAATTGTCGCATTTCCTAGGCTTGTAGTGACATCGGTAGTTAAGTTACCTCCAACTGACACAGTAAACTTCGGGTTCTGGATCAGCGGCTTCAGAAACCCTTCAGACCAAATCTTCCCATTGGTGATCGTGAGGTGGCCGCCACTCGGGTATGCAACTTCAACCTTTCCATCCGTCACAGTTGCCACGGATACAGGCAAACCTAGCGCTGCAAATGCTGCACCTCCCTCTGTCGAAAGCTCCAAATTGTGTCCGACTCCTTTGATGAGTGCGTCAAAACCCTGGGAAGCAAAAGGGAGGTTAAGATTGCTCGAAATATAACAATTGATAACTTCTGGATCTTGATCCAAATCAATTGACAAGCCCATGTCGAAACTTTCCAAGACGCTCTCTTGCGGGCCACCATCGACTGCAGGCAGTGAAACCTGAAGTCTCTCCACGGCTGGATCAAGCCATCCTATCTTCTCGCCATTCACGATGGCCTGTACACCCTTCAATGCAACCGCACTCGTAGGATTATTGTTTGTCCGGATGAAGAGCGAAGACAAGAATTTTCCGAGCAATTCCGGGTCGTTTCGCATGATATCATCGCTCAGAGACCCACGCGCTGTCATGGTGTTGTTTCCCGGGATAACGGCGAAGTGTTCAACTGTCGCATTTCCAATCGGTGTTAATCCGAACAGTAAATCAAAGTTCACGGTTCCCTATAGCTTATAATTAGTAAATAATACCCTTCTCTGCGATAGGTGGACGTACAAAATCAATATGTGTAGACGAATTGCTCTGAAGATTGAATTGAATGGCAAAAGTATCGTTTCCTTTCTGGACGTCGTACTTTGTAACATGCATATCTAAGCCTCCAATTCCTGCACAAGATAATCAGCTTTTGCTACCTTTGCTTTGATGGAACTTACCAGGTAAAGTTACGGTTTTATCAAGTTTGCTCACAGCCTTCACTGAACCGATATGCATATTGATTTGCCCGTGAAGTTCTACCTTAACACCCTCCTTGTCATAGACTAATGTCTCCAAGACCTTGCCCCAAGCATTGACATCGCGTATCTTGAAACGTCCACCATCTTTTCCTGTCAATTTCGTGCCTTTACCGGCGTCTAACAAGAGGGCCTTCGATTTTGGCTTTTGTAAGTAACCAAGAAGATTCGGTCGCACCGTACGGCCGGGAATGTTGCTTTCAAACTTTTTCTGATTAGGTGAATTGGTTCCTTTCGCGACAAGTCGATACTCGGCATTCTCGCCAACAGGATCGAACTTTATGTCGTTTGAAAACTTGACCTCCATCAAAATATCAACAGAATTTGGCTCAGCGCCTGTGATTGAGAGCGATGGGATGTCGAGCTTTGCCCCATTAAGCTGCTTCTGGGCTATAATAGGATAACCGACATATACCACAGGTAGAACAATCATTAGGACGAGAATAATTGTTCCAGCTGTAATAAGAATCGCTTTGATATATCTTCCGATATCTTTGGGTAAGTACCTTTTGATCTTTTTGATTATCTTATGAAGCAGACGCCTCAATCGACTCCTCTTGTCGCGCATCTGTGTTTGTATCTCGTTGGTAGTCACACCATCGCGTGAAGGTCCAGAAAGGTCGACGACTTCGTATGCCCCGTCAAGACGATCTACCCTCTGTCCCGGATGAGGATCGGTAATAGCACCGGCGTGATGAATTGATGGCGTCCGGAAAGCTGGAGTAGGCTGTAATTCGATATCGTTCGCGTCTGTACCGGGAACCGTCCTAAGTGATGGAGAATCTTCTCTCCCAAACACACCTCTCCAAGAAGACCGTCGCGGCGAGTTTCCTTGCTCTTGGATGGCTGAAAGTGCAATTACATCGCGCCTAAAAGGATTCCGACTCATGCCGCCAACACCCGCGCGGCTTGCAAGGATCGGCGGAATGATTGGTAGATCGGTCGCCCCAAGTAGTGAATGTTGACTAGTATTACCATGCGTAGGGCTCCTTGAAAGTTCCGCACTGTGTGTGCCTATGGTACTGCCGCTCGTTTGTGGCCTATTATGCTCTCCGGAGAAACTCCGCATTCGTTGCCCAGCATCGTTGGAGGACCTTGACACTTCACGATGACTCGGCTGCCTGCTTTGGGTAAGATGGGATTCTTCGTCCCCTTCAAGGAGTGTCGATAGGGATCCACCATGTGCTGGATGCGCATACAGAGGGCGTTCGGTGGCGTATGGTGCACCGTGTTCCACGGGGTTAAAATGATCTGGTCCAGGTTCACCCAAAAGAGCTGCAGGTGGCACTATGACTGGAGGTGTGGTAGGTAACCCCTCGCATTGACCATATGCAGCTACTTCGCCTTCGAGTTCCAGATACGGTCTCAGGGGATTGAATTCACTCGCGACACTGCGGTCGACCTGCATCCGATTGGCTTTATGAGGTGTGGTCTGCGGCACCAATTGGGGCAGTGGAGAATCAGGTGGCGGCCCTGAACTGCGCGCTCGCTGATCGCTCGGAGCATATATTGGACCATCTGGCATATAGCTCGAGATCGAGGAGCTTGGTGATGGCAAAGGTGAGCACAGCATGCACCCTTCATAATGGCGCTTGCGAGGTGCCGTCTCATCCGAGCCGACAGAACTCTTCTCGAGAGTTCTGTTTCCAGATATCACTTCCTGTCCGGTTGCCGCTCCTGCAGTAAGTGAAAATATTGGGGCAGGTTTTATGTGCAATTGGGAAGACGCAGGCGGCATATCTGGCCGTGTGGAGGGTGTATGCGAACCGGGTACGTCGAAAAACGGATCCGTTTCTGTCGTTGTTCTACTTCCTTTCCTTCCTGGCGCCTGATCCAACGCAACCTGCATGTTGAGACTGTGATGGGAACCCTCCCGAGGAGCAACGTCGAAAATTGTGGGAACGTTACTGAACCTTTCGTCCTCCGGAAGCGGGCTAGGCATATCCATCATCAATGGTGCTGCAAATCTGGAGCGACCCATCGGATTGACTGCCAACCCAGCGCTCATCATCTCGACTTCGCTGGGGGTGATTGAAGAGACAGACACATCCGAGTTGAAGCTTCCGCGAGTGCCGCTCATGTCGCCATGTCGCACCCCTACATGATGCAGAGGGTCGTGAAGCCGTTGGGGTGATAATTCGAAGTGCTGACGTTGTAGATTTGGGGTTCCATGAAGACCCGTAAGATTCTCGTCGACAACTAAAGGTCGCCGACTCGCCAGATTCGAATCGAAATATCCCGGCTCTCTCCGTAGCACAGTAGAAGTCGTCCGGGGATTCATCTCGCTCTGCAGACGACTCGGTTGCGAAGGAGGGATTTGAGGAGCCGATCCGACAAGAAATCTTGGACTCATTGGTAGCAGCGTGCTTTGAACCCTCTCTTGTGGTTGAGGATGCGTGGATAGTCCTAGGGCTGTCGAACTATGCGACAATGGTCCTAGTAGTTGTCCCGGTTGTTGTCCCGGAGGGGTTGGAAGCGGCCTAGTCGGCGGTGGCCCTGGGGAGATGCTAGTAGGATCGATGACGACCAGAGGTCTCTGTTGGTGAGACATGGCTGGCGATTGGCGCCTTGAGCGGAGAGTTTGATCGGAATGAGTGGAGAATGCGATAGGAGTATTATCGATGATGGTGTCGAAAGAAGGGTAGCGGAGTGGGTAGGGGATTGTGGTTTTTGAGGCACTCGGTTCCTGTCGCAAGTACCCGAATTGCTCTCTGTCCGTAGGTGGGAGGTGCTGCTGCCATTCGGAGTGGTTATTGGTGCATTCTGGTGTGTGATTCTTCCGCAGTTTGGATGTGAAGTCTATGGTAGTGGTGGTGAAAAGAGTAACGTGCCGATGTTAAAGAAAAACAGCCCATAGCTGCCCACAACAACTTGGAGCTGTGCTATCTCATTGCTGTTAGAAAAATGTCAAAAAAACAACGAATAAAACAGAAAAGCTCGGATGCATTTTCATGATCGCAATATCGAATTGAGCGACTAGAAACACAAGATTGACGTCCGGTTGTGAAAGCTCGTCCCACATCGTCCGGTCTATGCTTCGCTCGGAACTCCCACTCTAGGTCCATATTAAGTACTGTTCTCTGCGAGGTATCCAGAACCTTACTCAACTATTCCGAGCCGATCCCAGTCTCTTTGACTTGTGTCGAGGATCCACATCGAGCCGACAAGCTAACTGGTGCGAGTGATGAAACATGTCACAGTGTGTCCGATTTCAGACCCACCAGCCTCAATAAGACTCCACAGCACTGAAATGCACAAGGATAACATACTAGATCCGGTAAAAACTGTTACCCTCAAGAACACGCAGAGTTGAGCCGTCGATAGATTTGTTTCGTCCTCGAGGATGTGGACAGAAAAGATATGGAAGATGTATCACTTAGGCCCAGCTCCTCACCCTCCATACCTTTTGCCTTCTTAGTTAGCCAGTTAGTTAGTACCGTATCTCTCACCCTATTCGCCGCTACTAAGATGGAATGAATTGAACCAATTATCCCTGGTCTGAAGAATACGATGACGTTGGAGCATCATGAAGACTGCCGGAAAATAATAGAACAGAGCTTATATCAACGAGACTGCAATAATGCAACAAACAATAGACAGAGCCCAGAATTAACGACGATGGGATCCGGAAACCGCCCAAATGGGACAACAGCTTGGACTTTCTTCCTTTCTGTAGTGATCGCAGGACTATCTGGTGGAAGGAGGCAACGAAGGAGAATAGTTAGGGAAGAGGTAGCTTCACTCGGTGCAGTGGCCACAACAAGAAATCGTGGCTGGAGGGAGCGATTCCGGGGTGAGAAAATGTCGGACCTGCTTAGTCGGGAAAGCCCTGGAAGAGTTAGCTAAAGTCATGAAATAGAGAACATTCCTATCAAGAAGTCGGCACCATAACATCGGGACTTATTGGTCGTACTTCGTGTCCAGCACATCACTAGAACAGAAGATGACGACGAGAAGGTGAGGAGAAGAAAGATGAGAACAGAGAGAAGAAAAGTTGTGGGAGCGAAAGTTATTGAAAGTGGACAAGGCTAATTTGGGGCAAGATGTGGTTCTTGAAATTTGGGTCGGGCCCTCCAATTTTTCGCCCCCTTCCCATTTGGTCGGGTTCTTATTGTGAACGACATCATTACGCACCCCCCAAGTCTCTTGGTCTCTATCTCTCCACCTACTCGATCACCTGTCACCATTTTTCCCCGAATAAATCTCCATCACTAAAGCCAGAAAAAACCCTGGGGTTCCTGTAAACAGTGTCGTATCGATGACTACGCCGAAACCCATTGACTAGCTCGTCTTCCAGTTCCAATAACTCCTACTCTTCGGGCTTCATTCGGAAGCCCCGCCGAGCACACAGGAAAACCAGATCACTGCATTATCCACGGAGGTGTCTATTATTCTTGCGCCTCACAGGCCGTGTACCTTAACCACGATCCCCAGCGTCTTCAATCTTGTATTCACTCGTGAATCACTCAAGCGGCTGTTGTCCAGATACTCCATGCCTGAAATATCGGATGCTCTAAGAGGTGGGGACCATCGCTGGAGCGATTGTCGGACGACCATAATACTAATACGAACTCCCACGGAACTTTCGGGAGAATTACATGCGTAAGTGTGAAGTGTCCATCCTCATTCGTCCTGCATATATATAATCAGCAAATGCTTTATGCCAAATTAGATAAGGCTCTAAGAATAGGGCGAAGCCAAACAAGCGGATCAAAACAGTTCTTTTCGTTGGTGTACATACAAATTCTCTCTGGCAGGATGGCAGGGCAGAGCGCTGGATGGGATGAGCAGGAGGCTGGAGGGTTATATTTGTTGCATAGAATGTATTTCAGGTCACGATAGCCTTTGGAGTAGCAATGGGAAGCCGACGCTGCTGTGACATATGCCGAGGGCTTGAGAGGGACTTCCGACACCCTTCGTAGTTTTGGCGCATGAGACATTGGGTGACAGGCTGCAGTTGAAGCCGACCGAGAGCGAGGATACGACATGGTGCGGCGTGTTGGAGTAGAATCTTCACGTGCCGTGGATTAAGCTCATAAACCAACCCAAGTTCGAAAGTGGTAGGAGATTTTGGGATCGAGCTTAGCCGCATAAGTATTATGCGAAGTTGAATTTCATGAAGTCAAAAATAGGTAATGAGTAGAAGTAATGAACATATCGACCTGGCACCGATCAGATAAGATTCATAGAGTACAGGAAAGGTCGAGAACACGGCGTCGCAGAGGCATGGTTGGACCCATTTAGTGCACTGCCAGTGACGAGGTAAGCGCCGTTTGCCTGTGTGGAACCTTGGACAATATTGCTTCTCGAATCCACCACACTACACCACTCTTACACCACTCTTACACCGCTCTTACACTTCCACCTATCTCCTTCCTATCCCTCGACGAACTATTGGTACCTTCGTTGATTCCTCACTGTTAGCGACCTCGATTTCAATCGGGCTCTGTCTTGAGATTGCATCTCTCCTGTAGACGATCCGATAGAAACGACAAAACACTCAAAAACTCCCTCAAGCCGCTGTCAACTTGGCCCCTCGGCCTCCCGTTGGCGGCCGTACAGCGGGAAAATACTCCTACAATCCAGCTATTCAACCCAACAATAGAGATCCCAAAGAGGCACCCCCCTCATGTCGGACTCCATTTACAACCACAGCAGCACTTGCGTACCTCGTCTGGCCGCCTCGCTTCTTCCTCCTTCACCACACAACAAGCGCATTGCCAATACCTGCAACACAACAAATCCTTACACCGCTCCACAGGGTCCACGTTAAGCTGCCGCAGCTACAAGTCACATCCTCCTTTATCCTCCGAAAAATTGTCTCTCGTCGTCGTAGTCTAGCTTCAGCTGCCACCGTGTAGGATCCTAATGCACACCCGTGCGTCCCACCACCACAAATATCGCGAACACCCCCGCCACTGCGTTTCTGCACTTAGTTCCACCTCAGAAAATGGTTGCTGGAATACTGCATTTCGGTGAAGGACGGGCTGAGCTGGTTCCTGTCTGCTTGAGATCAACTTCCGGAAATAATGCAACGAAGGTCACGGATACTGGGAGCCAAATTAACTACAGAATGAGGAAACCTTTAACCTGTGTCCGTCGTCGGAAGCTTACGAGACAGAATCGGCAAACTACCTCGAGAGTAGGAATTAGAGTTGCGATTTGAAATATATGAAGCACATCTTTTTGGGGTAGCATCTCCGTCGGAAAGTTGCAATTTCTCCCTTCTGGGAATTCTGGACCTATAGATTCCCGTTGTTGATACTATTGCCTGAGGTACCTTGTAGACTGCCGGCAGAAACCCTCCGTTATCACCAGCTTTTGGAACGCCTTATGTAAATATCGGTTTGTCGATCAATTCCTGTGAGCGTTACGTTAAATGTCGCCTCGTCTGTATATGGAACGCTACACGGAAATGATCACCGTCAATGTGGGTTTTCGGCTAACTGGGCGACTTCTTGCGGTTGTTATTGGGAATTCACGCTTGGTGCTTGAGAGAGTGCAATGTGGATTAATCCGTGCGGGTATCCTCTTACCGCTATGGGACTAGGCTGTTTCTACGAACATGGATTCGGGAGGATGGCTTGCATATACTGGGGCAATGAATGACTTTACCGATATTGGCCATGAATAATTCTTCAAAGTCCAAACCAAAGAGGAAGAGAAGACCGAAATATGCCCAAGCTCGATGGCAAATGAAAGCGCACGACCTAAATAAGCTCGCTGCATGATAGCTGCCGAGCTCCAAAACGAATTCATTGCTCTGATTGGATGACCGCCCAGCCCGCAACTGTCAAGCTAAGGATGCTTGCGATCGACTACGACTCCAGGATTTTTACCACCACCTTCATCAACAACAGGCGTTGTTCTATGTACAGTTAGGCTGAATTGGAGGAATTGTGGTTGCACGACGCATATCTGCGCGTAGGAAGGAAAGCGGGAGATTTGCGAGAGGCTTGTGGTAGTTCATTCAACTGTTCAAGAGGCAAATTGGGATTATAGTACTCCGAGATCGAATTCGGGTAGCCGTTGGCTAGTTGGCGTTGGATATTCGTGACATTCTTAAGTAGACTCTCCCCGTAGCTTCTCTCACTGCGATCAATCCATGCCTGACTGATTAGCCCCGAAACCAGAGGTGCGGTGTGCGTGAGTTCCCAGGGTTCAACCACTTGATAGCAGCGAATTAACACGTCTCATCACCAGAACATACCCGAATACACGTCGCAAATCATGATGCCGTCCAACGACATCTACTACGACAAATTCCGGCTCCCCATCTTCCTCACACTTATCACTATACTCTGGATAGTAGTAGGTGTGCGCTTCTGAGCGCTTCGAAAGCACTATACGGGGCTCAAGAGCTGGCGGGGGGTTAGTACACTGCTCACGTTGTCCTCCGCAATCCTCTGCATAATCTATGTGGCGCTTCTGGTCGTTGTCTACTTCTTCAATGAGCGAATAATCCGGATCCGTGATTTCATAAGCCCCAACGAGGCCAACCACCAGATGAACCGCCCACCGAATTCCTATACTGCTGCTGAGGTCTACATCGTCATAGAAACTGCGGCGGAAATCTACATGGTACGCTTCTTTCTCTCTTTCTAACAAAAAATAGCAACTGAGTGCGAGTACAAAGCTCCAACTTTGGCTGCGTATTTTCCTTAGCTAGGCGTTGTGGATGATCAAATTGGCATTCATAGCGCTGTTTGTGGAGACTAGGGAAGCACTCACGAGTTAATGGCGGTTTGTGTTGTATTTTACTGCTGTCACAATCGCCGCCACCTTCATCTGGACTATAAGCAAGGACATCATCTAGCAGTGGATCCATCCAACCGTCGAGGACATCATGTATTTCCCTTCCTATCCCTCCCTCTCCTTATCAACCTAACATGCTGTGCCTTGAGACGGAATCTACGTCAACGGCATCCGCTTCGTCACACTCTCATCCTCTAACGAATTGTTTCTTACCATCGCTAATATCCTCACTGACATCCTCCGTTCGCTTTTCTTCTCAGCTCTTCGCTCTTGCTTACGCTAACCACCCCACTAGTCGTCATAATAGCTTGCAAAACCGTCACAGCACTGCAACGGCCCATCTCTGCGGCATCACAAGTATTCATAATGGCAGCGACCACAATCTCGACCGCACTCGCAAGACCCGCGTTGAATGCTGCCATAATGCATATCACGTTCTACTCTACGCATGCCACGATACCCTAGAGTTGCTCGCGGAGCTGGAGACGTTTTGCACATCCATTTTGAGCTGTCTTCCTGGGTTGAGAGTACTGGTTAGATCTCAGAGAGGGGAAGAGGCTGGGGGAAATGTGGTAATAGTAGACATGAAGGAAAAAGGGAATAGGTTTCTAGATCAGTTGGTGATGGAGGGGCCGAAATGTGGGAGCTGCGGCTTGGAGGGTTCTTGTGCGGCCATGCTAAGGCGGGCTAGGGTTGTGTAGATGATACTTTCAGGTGGGTTTATTGGAGCTCTGGGGCTTTGTGGGGGTTATATGAAGGGAGCTATGGGAGTTATGGTCCTTGGGACAAAATGGGTAACATGTCGAAAGCGAGTAGGTGAAGACAAACATCAAGAGATACAATTTGAGTCCTCAATAAAGCACTTACTCCATGCCACCAGATCTGTCGATGATATATATTTATCGAGTAAATGAACGGTGGGTGCTAAACCGACCGCTATTAGACTAAGCTCGTGTACCAGCCCCCCCGCCCCGATCCAGGGGGGGGGGGGCTGGACGATTTAAGTCCCCGAATAGGTGATCAGTTTTACGATGCAACTCCGAGGATTGAACACCCGAACTGAACACCGAAAATCTAAAAAGAAGTTTTTGGTCACAGCCTATGTAGATAATAACTGCTCTAGTAGTCTGCCTGCACTTGACTGAAATTGTTTGTGTGTGGTGGAGGTACTCCAGCATATCCCCTAATGTCATGCAGGATAGACCTGAGTTCGGCCTACCTCTGAGTGAAGCATTGGCCAGCACTGAGGGCACTTCCACCACACAAACAATTTCGGTCAAGTGCAGGCAGACTACCAGAGCAGTTATTATCTACATAGGCTGTGACCAAAAACTTTTTTTGATTTTCGGTGTTGAGTTCGGGAGCTCGTTGCCTCTCCGAACCTCGGAGTAACACCGACGACTAAGTCGTCCAGCCCCTCCCTGGAGCGGGTATTCATTCCCGCACCAGGAAGGGGCTGGCATGCGAGCTTACTATTAGACTATGAATCGCGATAATCGAGACGCAATTCACTGGTGGCTACCGAACGTTATAACTAGCGGAAGGCTAGGATGGTAAAACCTAACGAGCTCGGGCGATTATTTACCTTTGAGACATTGAATTAACCCGCCGAGAATGTGAGACATGCCGACTGCACTAAGCCCAACTAACTGTATCATAACTCGAAACCCGCGAATGAGCTCGTCGTACTGGTCCACGTGGGAATCTGAGAGATGGAATTACAACTGGGGTGCGATATCACGGCGAGAACTGTCTGAAGAAATAGAATCACTAACTCAATTCCCATGGAGTAGATTCGTGTGTAGATAGCGAGTGACTAGTTGTGCCCGCACTGAGCTCGCATCCGCATGCCCAGTTTTATCACAAAGTAGTAATGAAGCTTCAGCAAAGAACAATGTAGAATACAAATCCAACTCGCTTTAATTCAACCAGGGCTAGTAGCTACTACCCCTCCGCTCCTTAATAAACTACAATTTCTCTATCAGCTCCATTGATCTCCTCTTCCTTCTCCGAGGGTAGCTTACCAAACACAAACTGCCCATCATCATTCTCGATCCGCTCGGCAAGGTTCACATCCGCGTCCCGTAGCTCTCCGTTCTCGTCGATCAGTTCCGCACGCAGCACTGGAATATCTCCTCCGCCTTCAATCGAAAAGTAGACGTTTGCTGCCGAGTTTGAGAAACCTGCAACATTTGCATCAGTCGCTATGTGTGCTTAGAGACAGGGGTAGGAGGGCGTACCGGTGCCTTCCCATACGAACCAGCCTATTTTGAGGTTAGGTTAGCCAGCGGGAATGGGAGGGAATGGGAAGAAGAAACCGTTTTCGTTGCCGAGATGGTTGTTGAGGTGGATCTCGGCGTCGACGTAGTCGCCGTCGTTGTTGCAGAGACGGGCACGAAGGATGTGGCCGTCGTCAATGTAGATGGTATCTTCTTCTGCGCTGAGGTGGAAGGACATTGTTGATGTGCGTGGTGTTTGTAGTGGTGGTGGTGGTCGCAGTGTGGTAACGGTGACTGGTGACGATGGGGAGAGTTGGAGGATAGAAGGGAGGGATTTATAGCTTCACCTGCTGGAGGCAGGGTATGATGTGATGATGCCACGTCCTGCTATCCAAGCTTGACGGCGGGTTTGGCGGTTTGGCGGGCAGGGGTATGGCTAGTGCGCGGGTTGGCAGGTTGGCGGGCAAGGGTGGGGCAGGTGTATCGGATGGATTGCGCGGTGCTGCGTTCGGTTGCGAACACCGCCTAGGACAGCTTAGATTGTAGCCAAGCAAGAGACAGCGCTCGTTTCATTTGCGGTGGCCGGAGTAGTATTTTACGTTTCGTGGATTAGACGGCTTACCGGACGCGCGGCCAGGCGGGGAGGGTACGTATGTAAGCAGATTAGTAGCACAAGCTAGTGTCTATTAGTGGTGGATAGAGCTAGAGAACTCACCGCGGGGGATCGCCATTGCAGGGCTTTTCTCACGAAATCGATGCAGTGTGGTGCGATAGATGCCAGAGGATTCTCTGCATGGTTCCTAGCCCGCGTCTGGGAATGAAAGCTTTGCTGACCAGGTTTGCGAAGTACTTTACTCTTACCCTTCGAGTTGAGTAATCAGGCGCTCCTGTGCAGGAATTGAAATCTACTGGGAGAACCAGGAGCTGACAAGGGAGACGGAGCTGAGGCGGAAGTAAGCCTACCTCTGCGCTTTAGCTGACCGTTTCCTATTATTCAAATCGCGCTCCACTCAAAGCTGCATCTGGCGGCCACACATATTACCAGCCTCATATGATTATGTACCGGAGCATTCGAATAAAGACTCTATGTTCCCACTGCTGCGTCACCTCTGGCACCCATGGCTCGCTCCCGAACTGCCGTCTGCGCACAGTCGTACGCATGAAATATCGATCCCGTTTCTCCGTATGATCAAGCCTCCCAGCCGTCATATCCGCGTGATTATCTAGAGCCACGCATTCGCGCAGAAGCAAATCCACAGGAGTACCTTGAGGAATACTCATCTCTACTTATCTCATGGATTGCAGTAACGAGTAAACGACGAATGTCCGGCCAGGGATGGACAATGGTCATCACCTTGCGGGTATCTGGATGAACTCAATTCCACCATGAAGACAAGTGTCGATTAAAATTTACAAGATGAATCTTGCGATGATTCTTCTTGAAACAAATGGAGTTTTCATTTGACCAGCGGTTGTCAAGTAGCGGTCGACGCAACTCGCTTTGTTGGGTCCATCACAACCAGGGACCAGGGTCTACTACGACCCAGGGGATAGGTAGTGCAGCACACTATCGGATGACAGCCTAGGGATGGAAAGGTAGAGTATCTAACGGCGTAGTTAGTTCGTGACGAACTGCCATTGTGGGATGGTAACATGTCGTGACATCAAAGTCGGCCAAATTGGGCTACAAGCTATGAGGTAGCTTATTGTACGCCACTCCTGCTTGGGGTGGATAGAGGTTTTGTGTTGTTATTTCTCCAATAACGTGAAACCAGCCGTCTTGCAGCCTGGTATCGGTGCGCGAATAGTTCGTGTAGCAGTTATTTGGGGTTTCTTCGACGGAAATAGAGGAGATTACGGAAAAGGATCGGCCAGATGGTTAGGCGGGGATAACGACTAGGTAAATAGGAGTCAAGGGTTCTTGCAAAAGCCTGGAGGCAGATGAATATTCTTGCTTAATTATCAAATTGAGTAGACAGCGTTGAATTGGATGGTATTGAAGAAATAGAACTGCGGGTTCAAAAACCAATGGTATTTACAGCACCACGATCCTGCAGCGTAACGTTTAAAGCGCTATGTGGCTTCGAACCCCAGTGTTTTCAGCACCTGATGTTATATCACCCGAGCTAAGCGATCAGCTCTTGTATATCTAATATTCCACCATTATGTACAGGGTCTAATTCTAGGATCACAAATGGCAAAAGAGTAAGCGAGCACTGCAGGCTTTGAACCCACGGTCTGGTGTATGTAGCGCCACGAAGTTTTGAACCCAATTTTTAACCACCTGAGACTAGCGGTTAGTTGTATATGCAGTGATTTTTATCATTATATACAGGCCCAAAGTATCCATGCTCGCTATATGCACTCTAGCGAAAGGACTTGAGACATCTCCTGGGATTTTGTAGTCTCAAGATAATAAAAAGTCTTGCCAAAGTGACAGGTGCGTGATACTACTGCATCGTGAGAAATCGAGAAGCAAAAAATTACAGGGCCTGCAGGTTTCGAACTTGCGCACTGGAGTTTAGAGCCCTGGTTTTAGCATCTCACAAGTTCAGCTAATCGTTTTCTCTGCTCCTCGGACCAGGGTAGCAGGGTATTGATCATCTAATAGTTATACACATGGTTGTCATCTAATAGTTATGCACATGATTGTCAGCTTGAAGCATTCTCATTGGTTGATTGGTGGTACATACTATCATGCTATGGCTGATCTGTGGCTGATTGTGGCAAATACCGATAATTAATCTGAGTTTGAATTCAAATCCAAAATCGCTAGTCTACGACTTTTTTCTGATTATATATACCCTAAGTCTCAAATTTACAATATCCCCAATATTGAATGAGCAGTTGTGGATAAACAGCATTATCAGTGCATTTTGTACAGCCGTACCGTGGCTATTATCGATATCGTAAAACGGAGACTGGGAGGCGGAATTGAGCAGCACACTTCAGAGGTGCACTTAAAAGCGCATTTGCAATTGCAGGAAAGCGGACTTATCAAGCGGACTTGTGAGTGACGGAAAGCAAAGTAAGAGGAGATGAACATTTTCAGATCCTGAATTTGTCATGCTGTTTATAGGCGGCTTGCAGTTTTAGGATTTTTGGTGCAGGATGGAGCCAAGTACACCTGGGAGCATGCAGATGAGCTAGATCCCAAGCCAGCTAGAGGTAGTAACTCTAGGTCCCGCCCTAAAAGGCAGCGCCACCATATCTTATATTCTAGAATGCAGTATGCCAGTTCTTTCCGGTACCCCCAACGTGTGAAAGGAGGACTCCCATAACTGCAAGGGATTCAAATATGGTAGTTTAATGTTTCACAATACCCTAAGCTCTTATTAAAATATTTATGCACCAATAAAATACCCGTGTGCGTGGTCGTTTGGCGTCAGTGAGTAACATGCCTCTTCACTCGATCCACAAGTAAACGCTATGTCATCCCAAATTGCAAAGCTATTTATACCCAGATTCATGGTTAACAGCAGGGCCTCCCTCGAGCGTCATCATCAAAATGGTTTCAATGCCCTCTGGGGGTTCGGTATCAAGAACGTCCTTCACGAACGCGTTTTTCACACTCGGTACGGCATTATCATGGGATTCTCCTTTGGTTATTTTGGGAAATCACGCATTAAATTGAGATACCGTTCGAGTTTGAGTGTCGGGAGAAGTTTTCTATCAAAGAGTGGAAGGGTTGTGCTTTCCCCGGCTTTGGTATTGCTTCGTATATTTTGCATGCTGTGGATTATCCAAATTGTTCGAACTTCCTCAAGTTAGATCTGCGTTCTGGGGTTACTTAAGCTACGAAGTTAAGAAGACATATCTATTAATCCATCTCGCGATTTACGGATACACTTAGCAACAGCCGCTGATCGTATCGGGCTGACACGATGGTCATCATATTGAAACCACATGCATTTTATCAGAAGTACTACAAAACAATCTAGCATCTACAAACAGGCCCAAATAAAATAAACAAAACAACAATTTCATCCTAGGAATTTCTATATTTAGTTCGTCTACCATCTTCTTAAGCGATCTTGCCCTGGTGATTGGTATGGACTAGCACCCCTCCAACCGCTTCTTTCGCAGACAAATAACCAAACCTACGAGGTATGATACGCCCTGACCCGACACTGGCCACACATCACTCTGCCTTCTCCGAATGTGAAACACTGGCACATGCTATAGCTTGACGTAACCCGATAAGCACCACCTCCACAGAAGGTATCAATATCAATCGGGTGTTATCCGCGGCATACTTGTTGCAGCACTCCTGAAGCTTTCTAAGGTCTGGGAAGCCAAAGCGCCGGTAATAAGGCTTGCAAAGAAACCTAACTATTAAATGGGAGACAAAGGGGTTCCTTGACGGAGTGAAAAGATCATCGGGCTTAAGAAGTATCGATAGCATCCAGATGGTGTACAGCGCGTTACGAAATTGTACAATACGGTTGGGATATGATACGCCACTCTTATATCCCTGGTTATGAGCTAAACCCATGAATGAATCTACATGAGAGTAGCTGTAAGGCACCACCTTGTCGTACGCCATGGAGTAGTCGAAGTCCATGGTTACGTCGAACATATAGATAGCCAGATCCCTAATCACCATCGCGTCGTGCAGTATCTTAGAAATGGTCACTGGGCACTCCAAAGCAACCTCGAGTGTACTTCCGCTGCCGGAGGCGCCGGTCTGCTGGACTTGATACAACTCGAGCGCTTGATCGAAGAACGATTGGGCGTCCCCCTGCAATAACGGAGTCCGGCGCAGAATGGAGCGGTGAATCGACCGTCGGTTGCTGTTGTAGATGGCGTGCATAAACTTTGACGAAGCGGCAAGGTCGCAGGCTGAAGCAAAGTCTTCTAGAGACTCATACACTAGTTCGATTATCTCCACAGGTAGAGAGTCCAATGTGGACGGCATGGTGCTTATTAGTTCGGTCGATGTTGGCAGGGGTGTGGTTGTGGGGTGAGGGCGAGTTCGTACGTACGGACAGGCCACGTCCGTGAGAGCTAATTAACCTTAGCGAAGAAGGTTCATGACATTTCGCTGAGTCTGAATCGCCATTGAGTCAACAAAGTGTATTAACATTGCGTCGTCCATCAGAAGCTCAAAAATCGTATATGCGGCTCTGCCAGTATCACATGAAATCCGGGAGCAGTTATTTACTGCAAGTCTCCAACTTCTTGCACACATTCGGAGACAATCTTCAAAATGAGATGTTGGAGTAACCGGAGAACCCTGACGCGTCTGACACTTTCGCTAACTCGTTCGTGACAAGTCGTTCCAGAAATGAGTTCTTGAGCTAGTTATATCGACAATCTCTTGAGGCGGTTTGGTTGTGTTGATCTTGATCAACATCGCATGAAGATCCTCACAGGAGGTACCCATCGATTAACTGTACACGTTCTTGCCAAGATCAATAACTCGCAATCAAATTTTTTGGTACTGAGTACTGAGTACATGTATCCTGAGGATACAAAAATATGGGAATGATGCTTATGTCTAGTTATAGTCCAGAGGCTAAGCTAACTAAAAGCGACTAGGCAGACCCTCATCTTATCTCCCATCCTTATCTATCTCGTCAGTCCTTTGGTCATCAAACTTCTCGATATCTATCTCTTCCATCTCCAGATCGTCGTAAGACAAGTCTGCCGATCTTGCGCTGGGAAACAGGTAGTGGTTCCATCTTTGCTTGATTCATACAATTTGCGAGTTCCTCCGCCGTAAGAGTCAGATTTCCTAGGAACGCGACAAATTTCAGAAAACACGAATTGCTTAGTTGTGCGGATACAAAAGAGACAGAGGAGCGGAGTGGCAATTGCCTGTTCAATTGAACATTTAATGTCAGAGACCTGGCAACGTTAGTTTTCTCCCCAGCCTTATTCGACGATGTTTCTACTAGGATTGCATTGTAACCATAATGCTACTTTTTAGAAGAGCTCTGCTGATTGAATATCTAGGCTTAATTGGTGCAACACTCTCCACAAGGGAGATCTGGTGTTGTTCGTACCAGAAGATTTTCGAAGTAGGCGTAGGTAGGTGAAAGTTTACTCCTGCCCTTATAGAGACGCTGCTTCCCTCGATTTATGCGAAGACTCTCTTCGGCTCCACCACAGCTGAGAATCTGCCATCAACCGAGGACAAATTGAGTCTTTTTCCGGTGTGAATCGTCATGAACGGTTATGGTTTCATCCCTCCATATATGCCACTATGCCATTATACACAGTCCCACAGAAAGCGAAACACTAGGCGTGAGCTTTGACTATAGAAGAAAAGAGGGAAAAGAAGCAACCGAGAGATTGAAAACACGAGTAACATGTCAGCTAGATTGGGAATCCTTTCGAGTAGACGGGACAGCTCACTGGCGATTGATTTGATAGGACGTTGAATTGCTGTAGCTCTTACGGGAGTTGGCTACCAAAAACAACTATCATTGCTTCATTGGTATTATGCTCACTATTGCGTTATCATCTCAATGCTACCTCTTCTCTAGCGCCATCGGTTCTCCCACGCACTTCCTCTTCTTTGACTCACACATGAACTTCATCATCAACCTTCTCCCCGGCTGCATCCAGCTTAGAAACTCTCCTAGGTTCCTCGTTTATTAGCGGTGATGTGGCCTGCATAGCACGGGCAACGATAATGTATTCAATAGAGGCATCTGATCGATTCTCCCGAGTCTTTGCAGTGACCTCGAAGACCAGAGACATTGTTGCAAGATTTAGGTCTTGAAGGCAGTGTTACTAAATGGCTTCTGCGGTGCCTTGGATCTGATTGCTCGTCTCCAACGAGAGCTCTCCCTTGGCCGTCTGGGCGTCAAGGACAACCTCAACTCAGTGCTCTCAGAACCACTGTACATGGTTCCTTCTGTTGATAGGTATCTGGTACTGCAGCAGCCCTGTTGACATATCGAGCGTTGATGACTGGTCGAATTTGGTATGTCGACTCGTCAAGCGTCGGTGTCTATCACCTCGATGACACGGAGGACTAGACCTGTCTGGTCTCTCGGATGTGCAGGGGCGAATGTGCAGGGATGGATGTGCAGGGTCGCTGAGAGATCCGGGTCACTCCCGACAAGCGTGGGCGGTGTCATCCTCCCTTCATTGTTAACGTTCACATGTAGCTTCAACCCAAGCACCAACACACCAGCCCGCATAATCAAAGCCCGGGACGTAGTAGGCTCCAACAGTCCTGACTAGGTCGAGAGGATCATGGCGGAAGAAACTGGAGGGGTCGGTGTGCACGCGTAGGTAGAGAGGCGGTAATTGTGTTAACGTTGTTGGTGGTCGGGAGAGTTGAGTACGGCCTGGTAGCGAAGGTGGCAGTAATGGCGGTAAACTCGGCGACAAAGGGCGAATGCTGGGGTGGGCGAGAAGTTTCAGAGGGGCAATGCTCGAGAATGTAAGGCGAGTGATGGAAGGTATCGGATGCCAAGGAATATAATTATCCCCTTTAAACTGCGAACTGTTGGAATGAGTAGAGCGGAGAAAGAGAGGGAGAGTGTGCAAGTTCAACCCTCTTGTGTTGCGCAGTGACTGCGTCTGTATGCAGGCAGGCAGGAGCAAGATAAAGGTTCCGGAAGATCATGATGACTTCATTATGATAGCCCGGAACGAACCTTATATCGAGCCGCAACTGCCACTAAGCAGCTCCGTGATATAGCGCTTGTAATGGTGTAATCAGACCGCTGTCACCAGACTGAACCGCGGATATCTGCTCGAGCCGTAGTCGGGCCGGACTATTGAGGTCACTGGTGTTGCGTGTAGTTGGCTTAAAGTAGTTTAACGAAGATGAGAAATGAGGGAACATGCCGCTAAGCATTAAATGAGTATCGACTTCTAACACGAACCATTAATAAGACAACCAGGTCTTCTGTATAAACCTACCTATTCTCCTAGAGTAGTACCCTAGGACGCTAGATCCGTCACTCTCATTGTCGGCTCTCTGTATTGTAACTTCAAAACTTTAGGACGTATAAAATGCCGTTGGATATGCCAATGGCGCACCTGCAGCGCTGCAATGAACTGGATACTCTCAGATTATACAATAGTAAATACTTAAGTACTTCCCCTGAAAATTTGCGGCTATAGTTGGTACCGCGAGACGTAAGGAAACTAGCGCAGACAAAAACAGATTTAACGGCAACATCCGCTAGCTAGAGCTAAATATGTCCGGTAGAATGCAATATCACACCAATCAGCTGAAGCAATTGGGGCAGCTGAAATCCCAATCCGCCGAAATTGTTCTTTGGAATGTGCACTGCATTTTGCCAACGAACTCAGCCCGCATGCTCACAAAATATTGGATGTTCGTTAGAAACTGGGGGTGACAATGCAGTTGACGAGGTCCTATGCACCAGGGTCTGTTCAGGTGCAGTGTCTGAAGGGGCTGAGTGGTCTCTCACTGGTTATTGACTCCCGTGTGTTACCACACTATTACTGCCGACAACAAGGCAACGTGAGATAACGTGTTAGAAATAGAAGAACTAAGGCGCAGTGCGAAGGGAGACGGCGAGGTGTGGTATTTGCCCACTGTTATAATTAGGGCAGTATTCGTCGTTTCACCACTGCCTACCAACAAACATCGAAACTATGGGATGCTGTTGCTCTTTCTCTGAACGCTACTTCGGCGAAGGACAAAGTGGTACTAGGTATTGTGGTGCCGCAATGCTCCAAGGCGGAGGGATGCTTAGCTAACGTATCGCAGAGTCCCCGGGCCCGAAAATAAAAATAAAGGTTCTACACCAATGAAAACAACAAGGGAGGAAACCACTACGTTAGTTCTTCTTTTCATTCATGGTACGCAATTAGTGCTGTGACTGATACATCATGTGGGTTACAGCGGCGCACGGTCTCGCCTGCGCAGTCGCAAACAACCTCGTACTAGGCATAGAAGTGTCCGCCATAGAAATGGTGGCGGTGGTGGGTGTGCAGCATTTGGAGCGTGTGGAGGAGGGTGCGGAGGGTGTGGAGGGTGATACTGGAGGACATGTCTTGGAAGAGACGGTGATGGGTTTGGGGTAGGAGGATACGTGGAAGACGCCGGAGGATATGCTGAGCGTTACTAAATTAATCTTCTCTTTGATGGCCTTTAATACATCACGAAACCTTTAAAAAATTTCTTCAGCCTGCTCAGTACACTTGCTGCGATCGTTTTACTTGTCTGTTTGTTTTCAAATTTTCAAAGTAATGACATAACCTTCTGTCCTCCAGTTACTTTGAATTGCAGACTAGGAAGATTGAGCAACCCACCTATATTATTGTCCCTCATATCGTTTTGAGCTGGCTATTCGCATTAGTGGATAGGTGTTGTGGGCCGGTATTATGTCTGTCTCCAGTCAGAGTTCCCACCCGATATCACCCTCTCGGGCATCTCATTCCTCCGGTTGTAAGTTTTGTATGATATTGACTTAACTTGTGTCGGTGTGCTCGTCGCCATTGTTGTGTTGGATTGCTCCGTCGTTCGTCGGGACAAATACACGTGTATATCCCTCATAGATCTTTCGCTGTGCAAAATACGACTGATAGATGGCACAGCGAAATCTTGGTATTTAGAGTCTGAGGAAGTGGTTGTTTTCTGCTTTGATCAATTTAGGGTTAAGGGCTGCGGGTTATGTATGATTAATATTCCCGCAGCAGCTCTAACTGGTTTTTGTCCACCTTGGATATCACTCGACTACAGCTGCCTCGACGGATTTTGGAAATTTGAAACTCGTTGTTTTGTCGGCCCCAGCCGCTGGAAACCCTTGGTACAATGATACAAATTCACGCATGTTTATACTGAACCAGCCGACGAGGTTAGGATATCAGAAGTCAGAAGGGGGGTATCCGTCCCAAAAATCGTGGTTTTGTCGGAGCACTTGTATAACTTCACCGCTGTCTTTGTGTCGTCGTTATACGGTTGGATGTTTTTTCGCAACAATATAAAACAAAGACCGATAGCATAACACTTCTTCAATTTAAACACACAAAATTCAGAAAATCTATTAAATGCTTGCAGAAGCAGTATTGTATCCATCATTCTATCTTATGAAATAACATTACTAGTGTTCCGCCGGCTTTGATGTGTTGGGAGAGATAAAATCAACTGCGAGTCAAGTTACTTCGCGTTGTTTGGATGGGGCTCAGCTGCATGGTGGATTTAATAAAATCAAATGATGGAGAATTGTGCTGACTTGGGATCCTGCGTAGTCCTGGCAAGGCAATCACGAGTCCGTTCTTGAAAATTCGATAGGTCATATTTACTAATTTACGATATACGCCTGATAGGCCGGAAACTTAATGTTCTGTGTATTATGGCGAAGTTTGAAGTATAGAAAGAAAGTCTAAGTAGTAGAAGCTTGGATAGACAATAAGGACCAGAGAAAGGAGATAGTTGGAGTCGGTTTTGGGCTATATCAGAGTTCGTTTATCCATCTCGTGCAAATGCGCGGGACGACAGTAGATGGCTGGGGCATTATAGACGTTAAGAGCGAACTCCTCACGGCGTATCTAGAATTTACACTAGAAGGATTGAGAAATTCGGAAGCTTAAGGTACGGTCTGGTCTGCAATCTACTGGCTTTTTGAATCGTTAGCTTGCCACTCCCATACAGCAAAAGCAAAGAGTAGCTCACAAAGGCCCTATGGAAAGTGGACTATAATACCACATGCTTCGAATAGCAGTCTTCGCAGGATGCTTTTCACCTTATTCTCGTTTTGCAGCTCATAACCGGCCCTAACCTTCCTAGGCCGACATCAAGAATAGGCCCCACTGCAGGCTCTTAAATAATAACATTTGAGTGCATCTGGGCTGACCGAAATTTTGATTTGACTATAGTAAGCTGTGAGTATCTGCAGTTACCTATGGGTATCCCCGAAGACACAGCTAATTACTGGGCTCGTCGTATGAAGTTAATATATTCTGAACGCTAGGCCTAGTCCTAAGTCTTTGTCACTAGGGGTCCTGAACTTTGGAGTCTAATCATGAGTTAAACCTAGACTTTCACTGCCGGCGGACATACAAACGTAAGGCACAGCCGGCATATCCAGTGCACTCGATTACAGTAGCGAGACAACAGTGAGGGAACGCTTGACAGCCAGTAATTCAGTCAATGGTCATTATACTGCGTCGATTCAACTGGTGCTTTGGTCAAAATCCAATAAAAACTAAATAAATGATGTTGATGAGCTGCTTCTATCTTTTTAGGATCCAGTTCATCATTGTTGCTGTTCGATGGGTTAATTAAGTTGGTACAGGTATTTCGCACGTTTCCTCACTTTGTCCCGCTACTGTACATGTTGCGAGTTCTCGTGTTACAAGTGATGCATATCTAGCTAGGCGAGTATTAGCCTGGATGTATATACGAGCACACAGTAACTACGGGGAATACTAATACTGACCTATCTGGCGGTAGATGTGCATATGTACCTATGTTCTTGAAGGGCCAGAGGTGTTCATACAGGTACTTTATATACTGCTAATCTCACTCGTAGATTAGAGAAGCACAGCCAAGTAGCAAGGATTTCCCATAGAGTTTATGTATTGGTGCAAATCACCAGTCAAGGATGGGTGTAGGATGGTGGGATGGCATGCAGTCACTATGCATACTTTCTAAGGAAACCCCGCGCGCCGCCCCGCTATCTAGTTTTTTTCATATGTACAGCTATGGCTGATGTGAACCCCCCGTAAATGACTTTCTCCATGCGGACGGTTGCACTGTATTCGCTAACCCCTATATCAATTTTGCACCATTTCATTACCTTGATGTTTCAATCTAGTCAAGCCGGGACTAGCCCAGGCTCAGATATGCCCAATTGATACTCGCAGAGCCGCACCTTATTTTCACTGCAAGCGGGGTATTTGGGATTCGGTCAGTTGATTCTTCAACGCCTACGTTTAATTATGATCACCAGTAAGATACTGACTTTTGCGCAGTTTCGAAAGCACCATTACCGACCTGCAGTCCCTGTCAAATAATCCGGTGAGAACGTAACATAGTTGCACTCACCAGGTGGGTTATTGCAACTTCTGAGGTGTCTGACGAGAAGGCAAACAGCGACAGATTGGAGCGATATATCGACAATCTTGAAGGCTCTGGTAGAGAAAACACGATACTCTCAACTGCTGATATGAAACCACCAACGTACACTATTCAATTGGCTTCACGTCGACGTCTTACTGCGTTCTAGTTTACATGATTACCTAGCACAATCCTTTCACCAGATGGCAACAAGTCAGAATGCCTGAGCATATTTTCTCGCTGATGGAAGTAATGGACATTATGGTAAACTGAGTTAGCTATAACTAGGACTTAGGCGTTTATTGCCCCAACTACTTTGGCTATAGGGAATTGATCATCGACTCTGTATTTGTGCCATGAGCGGACTCGAGAAATTCAACGGGTCCGAAGATGGTAATCACAGGCTGTTGACACGTTCAGGGCTTTTCAGCAGTACTGTAAAATCGACCTGCCATTAAACTCTGGTTAGGGTAGTTACAATAAGTCTGGGCACCCAAACCATACCTTATATGTGGAACTTAGGAATGCCAAATTGGTAGAAACCAATGGCAATTGGTAGCTGACAACCACTTCTAACCAGTGTTCCGAAGCGGCCAGTCCGGCCAGATTCACCGTTGATCTGGACCGGACTATAAAATGGGCGGCCAGTAGAATACTGACCCAGGCCGGTCACAGATATGGTGGACAAAGATCTGACCGGACTGCAGATATCTGGCGGCCGATGGTCATAAATCGTGATATAAAAAACAAGGCGAAAGCCGCCAGATATCTGCCAGTTTATGCAGATTATATGCAGAGTGATGTAGGCCAGTCAAAAGCCATCAGATATCTGCAGGTATATGCAGGTATATGCAGAGAAATGTAGGCCAGTCAAAAGCCGTCAGATATCTGCAGGTACATGGAGGTATCTGCAGGCATATGCGGGTCAGGCAAAAGCCGTCAGATATCTGCAGTCCGGTCAGGCTCCCTGCAGGTTGATCTTTATCTGCCCAGGCTTTGGGCGGCCTCCAGGATCAAGGACTTTATCTGGCCGGACTGCGAATCTGAAGTTCGGTCGGCGGCCGGCCGGGCCGCTTCGGAACACTGCTTCTAACGCTCGGGTTATAGACCGCCGCATATTAGAACTAGATATCTGGTTATCGTTGACATCCTATGGCACTTGAAACATAATATACGATTCCCAGGCTCCCTGACTAACATCCTGCGCCAACACTTGGTCGAAAACAAAGCTGTGGCATGAGGTGAGGAAGAACGCATTACGGTATGTACTGGAGCTACAACTGATCATTAAAAGGAGCTGGCAAGCTTGGCAGCCCGAGCACTCTCAAGCCGTACCATGAACTTGCTGTGGCCGTAGTTTTCTATGTACAGAGGGTTTTATTTTAGTGTTGAGAGTGTTAAGTAATTAAGCGAGTATCATACGTTACGACAATCTGGAGATGAGGACAGAGAGAGAGGATACTCCAGTAGTTGCCTGGATGAGGACAGTGATTCGATCGATCAGATAAACATAGACTAACTGTTTAGTCTTGGAATTCTCGAGAGATTACATCGAATTCATTACCTGGAGTTTATTATCAACCAAATTGGCGAGTCCCAACGATGTTTCAAAATCAGAGAGCCTTTATAATCAATTATGCTATCAGAATTCGCAAGCTCTTTCGTCATACAACCGTCACTCGCGATCCGGCGCACGCTCCGAGAATTTTCGCGCCCATCTTTACTTTGGATTACAAATATGAAGTGTGGAAAGTTATGAGGGTGCAAAGAACCGTTATCCTACGAAAGTCATAGGATATCACACTTCGGCGATGATTTTGGCCGATCTTGTGCGCTGACGACGCTCGCGACAAGCGGAGATGGCAGCGAACGAGTGGTTAGTGGTGGAGCTCTCTTGGAACATGTTCTCTGAATTACTAATCATTATTCTTCCTTCTCTAGTCCAAAGTGAAGAAATAGTATTATATTATAGGCCAATTGTCTGATCAGTAACAACGCACCAAGATCTATTTGGCAAAACGGACATGCGTGTGTCATGGACGGAATATGAGCACAGAATATCTAGGGCTGGGGATGCGTGGACGGTAGGATTGGTTCACAGAAGTAGGAGAGCAATTTTAACCGCAGCGTAGGATCGACGGATTACTTTTGATCTGCTTCTTCGGTTTCTGGTGAATTTTCTTTTCTTTTGTTATTTTTGCTTTGTTTTATTACCGAAGGTTAGGAAATGGGGTGCGGGAATCCCGCAATCTGGAACTGCCAAGAGCTGCGTCTAGTGTTTCACCGCAGCTGATATCCGGGCAGAGGATTATGTTGTGCATGTCTCCGATAACGACAGAAAGTATGTGTATGGGCGCCCTGTGAGAATACCCACCATACGAGTTGAGGCTCGGGAAATGCAGTATGAGACGATAAAAATTGCTTTAATGGAGGAAGCGTGGCTGATAGTGAGTGGTGCACGCAAGGTTCGAACGTTCTGCGACATGATGCAATAGTTTTATTCCCCGCAATGTATCACTTGTGCAGAATATCTTCTTCCAGAGTTCAGAACAGACGCTAGTGATTTTGGAACTTCTCCCATTGGCTGACTTAACTTCATCTCCGCCAAGCGGACAAATAAATACCAATAGTAGAATTGCAAGGCGTTTGCATGCATGTTATGTAATACAAAATAATACTGCGGGGACCCGGGATAATCGCGATACCGATAGATTCACAAATAATACTTCGATACATTAGGCTCCCATTGGATCTAGAGCCTTTGGGCAACATCTACAGGCGCAATAGATATTGCAAGAGGGTAGGAAATGTGAGAGTGTGGGCGGGGAAGACGTGGACACGTATATGTGCTTCTAGATGTAATGTACATGGAGATATAATGTACATACATAGCGGGGAGCTTCAGTGATCAACGTACGGATCAGACGACCATTGTATCGCAAAGTCCATACCTCTATATGTCGAACATCCACCCTACAACAAACTTCCGTCCCATACCATTTAGGCATTAAACTCCCGCAACCACCATCCGATATCTTCCTTCCAGCGCAGGAATAATGCCGGTCGAAATCCTCGGCGCCATCACCCTTGCCGTCAGTTTGATCACCACCTCCGTAACATACGCCGACAAACTGGCGGGCGCGCCGGACGAACAAAACCTCTCGAAGGTGCTGATGGACACAATCGACAATCTGCGCAAAGAAGTAATCCGCCAGCGCAAAGCCCGCGATCCACAGCTCCCTAGACCTACGAAGCATCGTATCGACCATGTGATCGACCACACAGGACAGCTCGTGTCCGCAGTTCGAGGAATGCTGGGAAGATCGGGGGACGGGTTCGTAGGTGGAGTGACGTGGGTATTGCGGGATAAGGACCGGGTGATGTCGTATCAAACGGTTCTGGGGTGCTTGCATATGTCGCTGATGGCGATTCATGACGAGCTACGGGCACTACCCCGCGGTGAGTGCGGCGACGGACTGCCGAGGTATGAAGATATATATTCTATGGACAATAAAGAGAGGCTTTTGGCGGGGCTGAAGAGATGGGCGGAGGCTGATGGGAAGAGTGATGAGGATATAATTCCGAAAGAACTGAGCGCAAAGATTGGGGAAGACTTCAGAAAGTATACGGAACAGTCAAGGAAAGCAATGGCGGACGAGGTCAGGAGGAGGATGGTGGAGAGGAGGGAGGCGTTGAAGGGGGCGTTGAAAGAAGCGTTACAAATTTCGAATTCTGATGAAACACAGAGTAGGATGGCGGGCGAAGTTAGGAGGAGGCGTATAGAGAGAAGATTGAGGGGGAGGCGGGAGGCGGTGGCATGAGCTAACGTCATGATAATTATGAGTTTTATATATCTGTATATCTTTACGAACACCCAAAATCAGGATATCACAAATACGAAGAATCGATAATCGAAATCTATTGCAACAGAATTATATGTTTCTTCATACGTCTGCCTTTACCTACTGCTATCTTGGTCTCCTCCTCTTCTATGTTAAACACCTCTCCTCGTGTCTCCCCGACTCCTTAGTCGCTTCAAAGCTGAACCCAGCCCACGGAAGATCAGTAGGATAAAACCCATAATAGGGCTATGAGAATTGGCGTGAGGCCGATTTTCTGCTTAGAGCAGTCAGTATGACTCTCAGCCGTTCCATAGAATATGCTCGCAGTTGCCCACCTGCTGAGTCTATACGCTGTGCGCAACGACTCCCCCACGACAAGTCTTTTTCGGAGATTTCGTAAGTGAGCTTTTTTCCCCTACCTTGTTGTGTCGTTGTCCGCCGTCCCTCACTCCAGGCTTCCGAAGTAGTTGTGTGGCTCCTCGATGGTTGTTGCTTCTGACCGTTTCCCAACTCCCCTCTTATATGCTCGCCACGTTTGGAAAGTGCGGGGAAAACCAGCAACTGCATTTGCGACGCCTCTGTACTCGGCTCCACCATCGTGTCCCAGTCTCCGAGCTTCCAGCCCTGCCCCGAAGCTAGCATTTCGGCTAGAATACGACCAGAACCGAAAAGAATGAGCAAATGAGCCCTCCACTTCTGTTCGTCTGCAGTTCCGTATCTGAACTGGCCTAGTGAATCGGCGAGGTTGCTGTGGCGCGTGGAAATTTCTTTTTCTTCAATCCCTGTTTATCTTCATCATCAGCGGTTGTGTAATCGAAGTTTCGCTCTTGCTCACCACTTTTGATATACTGGTTAATAAAATCAACGATTTCGGTCGCAATATATCGCCGAAGAGCAACTTCCATACATCTTGAGGTTGCAGGCTCAAATCCGAAGGGATTTTGGTCGGGATTGATGGATCCGTCTGTTCGGTAGAAATTTGTGACGTGCTGTTGGATAAGTTGACGGAGGCTTGCTGCATGATTCACAATCTGCCTGTCCTCGGCTACATTGGAGGGGCGATTGGAGGTCGACTTGTTCGAATTGCGCTTGCTCGCGGGTAGAATTGTATCCATCGCTTACCCGCCAGCTTGTATGTCGACGAGGAACTAGAACCCGATGCCTACTTAAGTTCTGTTAACCTGTGTTTCCTTCCTTTTCAATGCGCAATGCTTGAAAACAGACTATGAAAACGTTGAGTACCAGACCGAGACATTGAAAACCGATTCGTGGCTTTTTTTGGTGTTTCATGCATGGTGCGTGTGGCAGAGGGTTATCCAATCCTTTCCAATGCTCAATTTGGAAAAACTGGCGGCGGCAAAATGCGTGGTTATGACGGTAGTAGTGTGTGGGTTGCGTGATGCAGTGTAGACTTCTAGACGTTTGCGAAAACGTGTGCGTTGATGCTTTGCGGGTTTTGTTTAACCGTTTTCCACTTTCATGTCGTCGATACGACAACTCAGAGCAGAGCGGCCAGATGTGGTGCACTCGTTCCTGCGGAGCCTCCTCGCCATCCAACCCACATTTAAGACTGCAATTCTCACTACCAAAGGCAGAAAGTTTGCAGGGGATTCAGACAACACGACACCGACTAGTCAACTAGCTACTAATTTGATCGTGCTGTTATCAAACCGGAAAAAATCTGCCAAATGGAACCGTCCCCAAATATCGTGGTTGGGATCGATTTAGGTTACACACATACGGGTAAGCCAGTGGCCCGGGAATGCTACCCTTGTGTGAATGGCTAATCTAATTGCTCTTGACGTAGGTGTTGCATATTCGCGTGTCGAATCGGGCAGAATCAAGGAGCCTGACAACATTTCTTTCTGGCCAGGTCGAGATGAAGTGGTGTACAAAGTCCCAACACGGGTGGCTTATATGACTGACCATAAAGGGCCCACTGCTTGGGGCTTCATTCGACCAAAGAGGAGAGAGACTGTTGAGAAATATTTCAAACTTTCCCTGGACCCCAGCTTACTGCTGTCGGCAGAACAAACAGACCCAGATGACGAGGATTTCAATATCGAGGACGTCAGGAAGTGGTTTACAGACTTCTTGGGGGCTTTGCGTGATTGGATCAATCAAACCCTCGAAAAGGAGTATGGAGTTTCGTTAGCGTCCGAGTCTACCACGGTGGAGTACGTTTTCAGCGTTCCGACTACTTGGAATACTAATGTTGTCTCGGATTATGAGAAAATTATCAACAATGCTGGATATAACAAAGCAGCTGGTCATACGGCAAAAATCGGATTGACGGAGGCTGAGGCTGCAGCTGTTTACACTTCAATTGATCATGCAAAGTCAGGACAGAAGAAATTCCAGGTAAGTCAACTTTCCGGAAGTGTCGTACTGTGACGTCCTAAGATAATATACTTACTTATGCGAGGGGTTGAAGCAAGGTGAAGTTTTGATTGCTTGCGATGTGGGGGGTGGAACAACGGTATATTTGACCGTGACCAGCGCGTCTCATAAATGCTATTTAGGTCTAACGTATGGTGGTTTACTGACAGGATGTATCGATATTGAAGGTTGAATCCTTACAAGATGATATACCACAGCTCAAGCAGCTGCACTGTGTCGAAGGCTAGCTACCTGATCAACCCCATGTTGCTCTGCTAACAATATTCAATAGGAGACATCGCCGGGTCGGTCAATATTGATGAAGAATTCAACGATCTCGTCCGAAAACGCCTAAAGCGCATTGAAAACCTTCCGTCAGGCAAGGTGGCCCGTATTGCCGATATAATGAGTGACGGTTTCGAATATTTCCAAAGTGTTAAGCACAATGTGGGGAAGCCAGAAGTCTCACTGTTACCAGTCATTTCCATTGAGGTTCCGGAGTCGGAGTTAGGACAGAGTTACAATCATGCTGAAGCTCAAATTGCAAACGGAAAAATGATGTTCACTCCGTAAGACAAACTTTTGTAGTGCTCTCGTCCCCAAAGTTTTTCGTTCCTCGCAAGCTCACTCCTCAAACCTTATTGAGCTCGTGAAGTCAGCTGATAGCTGAATTACGAGTGCACTTTTATAGACGGTGCAAGCAAGAACTAATCAAGGCTAGGTCCGAAATTGAAGGCTTGTTCGACACACAGGTAGATGCGATTCTCAAGCTCATTGATAGGCAGCTTGACTATCTTCAAGCGGACCATCTGGGGGAGACGGTGGTGAGGAAGTGACCTCCTTGTATACTCTCAAAAGCTAATCGTCTCTGCCCTAGCAATACCTAGTTCTCTCTGGTGGTCTCGGCTCCTCCGCATATGTGTATCAGAAAATTCGCAAACATCTCGACTTACACAAGATTCACCCCAACGCCCAGAATATCGAGATTACAATTTCCAAAGAACCGTATGTAACCCCTCCTTTGTTTTATGCCCAGATTCCGCTCGTACTTCACCACTCTTGCCACCGAGCGAGCCAAAGGTGCAAGAGAGGAACGGGAAGCTGGGGACGAGGCAAGCCCACCTAACCCTTGGTGCTTATGCTGACGTGTCAGATAGACAGCTAGTTGTCTGCCGGGGTCTTGTCCTCAGCCAATTGCACGAATACTTCAAAATATCCGTCATCTCCGGACTCTGCAGTCGCGAATCATATGGAATCACCTATGATGAACCCTGGGACAAAAGCATCCACCAAAAGTCGACAACGTTACGGGTGAAGCACTCTGACGGAGCATACTATGTTCATGGGAAAATCCATTGGCTAATAGACAAAAACGACTTTTTCGGCCCTACCGATCCTCCAACGACAGAATTGTTTTCACACGCCCTCAGTTTCAGAAACCCCCAAAAGATGGTGCGCCATGAGATTGTCAAGTTTGCAGGGCTTCGAATTGAAGATCGCCCAGACAGGATTGATCCCAGCCTAACTCCAAGGGTGTGCACGATTGAATGCGACCTGGGGCCAGCTATTGCTGCGGCACCGTCTCTGCCCCAAGGCGTGAAGATCCGGTATAGGCACCGTTTCGGTATGAGGACACACAGGTTTTTGGAGGCTGAGTATCGAATCATTGTGCATCGCGGACCGGCTGATCTCAAGTTTGAGCTCTGGTTCGCCGAGATGAGGAATAAGGGTGGAGAGGTTCGGGTCGATTGGCAAACTGAAGGAATGGTTACATTAGACGGAAGTAGTTTCGATTCAGATTGAAGTTTTGACTGGTGTTTTGTTTCTGTTATCGCGCGCGTCTAATTAGCGGATCCTTTTGATTTATCTCTTGACCCAAGAAACAGCAAACTCAATGCGATCCAACGTGATTTACTCTCATGCTATCGAATCGTAACTTAGACCATTTGTTCACAACCCCCGCTTTCAAGTTTTTGACCTTGTTGTAGAATGGGTGAGAATTGTATTAGATTTGGTACTTACGATGCGTCGACGGCCAACCCTTGATCTTGATCCGACTAGCCAACAGGCATGACGTGGGTTTTGGACGCTGTGGGAGGGTGAGATTCGTGGGGTGCAATTGACAACCTAGTTTGGTCGTTCCACTGATTGGACGTCTTGGGAATGGATGGGTTGTACTAGTACACTTAAAATATGCTTAAGTAGCTTATTAGGGACCAGCAACCACACCCTATTCTAAGTTTTCGGGCTGTGTTTAAGTGCTTATTTACTTATTTATCGGTTTGTGAATATGTTTTGTCAACGGAATTGTTTATGGTTGTCCAATGTACTCAGGTGATATCAATATCGCGATACTTATAAATTTGGATGAGCTTCAACATCAAAAATACTTCGACCAAACTCCTGGATGAATGAGGAGAGTTATTGAGATAATCATACCTAGCGATGCCTGCAGGAGATGCTCTTCTGAAATCCGGCAAAGTGCAGTGTGTGGGGTGATGGAAGAGGAACTTGGCTCAAATCATTGCCTGGCTGCTGGCACACTAGTATTCAGGGATTTATCGAACATTTTCGATCGCTCAGACTCGAGCTCCTGCGCAACCAATCAGCAACCGAGCCGAGCTTCGCTGTTCATCGCAAGGAAGTATTCCTACCGGTCAGCCATTGCCTGGGAATGGTGGGGGTCCCATCAAGCTTCGCTCTTCCTAGGAAGAGGGAAATATAAATCAGGTAGCACTTCGTTGTTGTTTGAAAGCGGAAAAATTAATGCAGCGCACACAAGTTCCTTTCTATAAGTCAGCTGAAGCCCTTCGGTCATTGCCACCAACTACTAAATAGGCTCCTTGCAAGGACCGCATGTTTCAAAGTAGCATCCAGAAGGAAGCGGTTAAAGCAGTAAAAATGGGTAACCATAAGACTCTGCGCACGGTAAAGAGAGAAGACGAGGTAGCTCTCGACTCGACATGAGAAGTCACACCGTAGTCGGCTCGGCGATCACGACAAATCACTTTTGACATTCCACCTCGCCCAAGGCAGTTTTCTCTTGCTTGAGGTAGAAAAAGACTTTGAACAAACATAGACCGCGCTCGGTACAGTATTACTAGTTGGAGTTGAGCTGGTTCCCTGCTTTTCGTCACTCGAAAGCTTACTCCATAGCCTCAAACTGAAAGTTATTCAAGGTCTAGGAGACACCTTGATTTATTCGTACCGGCGGCGGCCTCGAAGTACAAAAGCTCAAAAACTAAAATGCGACAACGACATACCAACAAAAAAGTTCGCTTATAAAACTGCAACTAGACTCAGAGTAGAGTAATTGTTTCTGAATTTAGTTTGCTTGGAACTTGGCTGAATTTTATTATTATTTTTAATTTTGATGTATAGTCATTGAAATTTTGATATGTTAGTAGAATTTGATGTGTAGTTATTGTAAATTTGATGCGTCACCCACTGCGCTTATAATGATAGTCTGTAGACTGTTATAAGGACTGATCATTACATGCCATTTGCAGTCACTACTAAGTAACCGCTTGCCCATTAATTTTTATACTTCCCCACTAATTAAATTCACACCACCCCCCACCTCTGTCCCTAACCCACTTTCAGGTGATGGTGCAGATTAAAAACCTAGTAATTGCACTTCAATGCAAAAGTGGCACCTACCATAATTTCTCTTGTGTGCAGTGCCATTGTTGAATGTTTAGCACTGCATGCGCAGGGCTCCTACTAAGTACCAACCCGGCTCCAAGAAATCCTTCCACCAAATTGTGCCTCCGCTACTACTCATACCTAAAGTTATATACTCAAATCAGTAGAGTACGACTTAGTTAGTAATTGGTACCATTTGTCGCAGTTTACAAGCGAACTTTTTTTTGGATGTGGTAAGCCGGTTGTCACTTTCGAGTTTTTGGGCTTTTGTTCTTCGAGGCTGCCACCGTACCTGATACGCGTTCCAACATAGTGACTAATTATAATCAAACAATGATTGGCCACAAGAGGCCGAATACAAATATAATTATAACGACAACAACACAAGCAACTAGTAAATAACCAGTTTATTTGTTGAGCACTATTGCCGGTTCATCTTGCCTCCTCTTTGCATAGCCTCCAGTCGCTTCCAACTCTGCCGTCCGACGGCACACACACCCCTCCGGCTCTTTCCCAGCCCCGTACTGGCACTCACCCTCGTTGCACGGACAAGGTTTATCCAGATCTTTGATCTCTTTCCATTGCTTTGGCACTACGCCCGTCCCAGCCTTCGGTCCCTTAAAAATTTCCTTCGCGGTCGGATTCGTCTCATTCTTTTTCGCACAACCTCGACAGGCGCAGGTATTTGGCGCGCAAGAACACACCCCCATGTTACCGCGGCAGTCACACACAGTGAGACCAGTACCTGCGAGCGCATGGGATCTATGCTCCTCCCCTGTTCTCACGTCAGTGACCGAGACCGGTGCCGCCTGATTTGCAGTCTCCTCGTGACGCTGGAGTTTCAAGAGTGAGTTGACGAGGTCAACGATGCAGGTGTCAAGCGTGCGGTAAGGCAGCCCGAGCTCCAGCCGGGACTTGGAGCTGTCGACGCGGTAATGTGGCGGCGGCCGGGCGGCACCAGCGGGGTTAGGCGTGAGCCCGGAGTTGACCAGCTGCGGGAAATGGGTTTTGATGACGTGACAGATCTCGGCGTAGGTGTAGTTCCCGGCAGTAATAAAGTAGCGGTCTTCGACGCCAGTAGGCTTGGGCGGCGCCTCAAGGGCGAGCACATGAGCTAGTCCGACATCACGCACGTCAACCCAGGCGTAAAATGCTGTGTCGGGAACGGATTTCTCGGAGCCGTTTATGAGGCGGTAGATATCCTGAGTACTTGTGTTCAAGCTCTTGAGGCGTGCGGAATGTTCTAGAGGACCGTAAACCATAGGAGGGCAAACGGTCGCGAGGGAGAAGTTCACTGGGGCGGTGGCTGCAGCCGATCCACGCCCAGCGACGAAATTCCATGCTGCCTTCTCGGCGAGAGTTTTGGAAGCACAGTAGGCCGCGGCTCCACCGGCATGGACTGCCTCTTCGTATGTGACGGGGTTCCAGTCCCGTTCGCTATAGGTGTATCCCGGGCGGTTTCCTTGTGAAAGATCGATTATAGATGCAAAGGAAGAAGTAATGACAATACGTTTACAACTGGGATTGTGGGAGACGATGGATTCGAGGATTCCGACGGTGCCATTGATGGCGGGGTCTAGGAGTGTCTTGCGGTTGTCTTCTTGATCCTCTAAGACGAAAGGGGAGGCAGTGTGAATTACCTGTGTAGGAGAGTGTCAGTATCTGTCGGTTTCTATCGTCTAAAATGATCATACTGCAGTAACTCCCTTGACAGCCTCATCAAAGGCACCCTTCACAGCCACATCCTCCACTACTGCAAAGTCTAGCTGGTCGGTCTGGAGGGGACGGAGCTTTCGGATATCGGCTGCTTTGGCCCGAGAGCGTACAGTGCATTTCACCTTGTAGCCGGCGTCAAGAAGGGAAGTCAACACATGAGCGGCAACGAAGCCGGAGGCGCCTGACGGAGTTCAGCATTTGTAACCAGAGTGAGTGAACGGAGGTTCCGAACCTGTAAGTAGGACCCAATCCCCTTTCTGTACACTAGCACTCGCTGTCTTCTGTTCACTGGAGCTTTGTGCGTTGGTAACCTGGTTTGTAAAAACCCCAACTGTGTCGTGGATTGCTTTCGTGATAGTTTCCATTTTGATGTGTTTTTGTGAGAGGTTGGCTCTGAGGAAGATTTTTCGAAAATCGAGCCGGAATCAATGGTTTTATTGCGGGACACTGTAGCATCATCATGATTTCTAAGCTACAAGGAGACGTCAGTGGTGTCATAATGAGGTAGATGCTTCCGCGGCGTGTAGGCGTCCACACTACTAGATGGATCTGGAATCCCTAAGAACGGCGGTTGTGACAGTCTAAGGAACTTGGGAGCAGCGCTACTTAAAAGCTATTATAGTAACAGATGCACTCGGAGATTTTTTTGGCCTCACAAGGTCATTCAGATGAAAATCGCATTTGATTGACATGGAGACATTCTCTGTAGCTAGGCGGTCTATCGTTGACGTAGTGATTCGAGATGTGTTTAGAGTGTACTTTACTTTCTTATGTCAAGTATCATTTAATCTTTTGAGTCGGCGTCGGATCGTCGTTTGTGCTAAGACGCAAACCTAACAAGCTCGCCTCCATTTTTCCGAACCCCCCTAGCTTTACTGCAAATCTAATCCCACAAGCTGACAAATTCCCTTTCGATGGAGACGCACAGACACAGCAACAAACTCCAATCGAGCGCATCAGAACGGCAACGAACTAAGTCGAGTCATTAATTCATAGGTCTGCAATAAAGTGTTTCGACCAGAATCTCATTGCTCTATGTAGTTTATGTATGAACTACAAGAATCCAATCACATTGCTCTCTGTCCTCGATTATGAAAGAAACAAACTAGCCTATGCTAATGACTGAAACCGAATATCATAGTCGTTTTCGCTTTCATCTCCATGAACCCGGTGGTGGAACTGGTGCGCTCACCCTCTATCTCCTTCAAGCTGGTGATCTATAAAAAGTGTTAGTAAAAAAGCGTTCCAATCTTATCTACTGGTACAGTACTACATCTAGCAAGTGGATGAGTTTTCATGTAATGTTAGGATTGGTATTGGCAAGCGCAACTTTATGGACTTCCTTATCCCCTGGATCGTAACCGGTTCCCGGCCCATACGGGCCGCCCGCGCAACCACCTCGCCACACATCCAAAAATGGTCGTCAGAGGCCCTCCTTTTTATCAAGCCTTCTTTAGTAGCAAATAAAACT
>Ga0307514_10000243_pt1 | contig 141081 bp, 139 predicted proteins | sample 16_EM_MG_FD_203088 | JGI IMG/M metagenome (GOLD analysis project Ga0307514, IMG submission 203088) | Populus trichocarpa ectomycorrhiza microbial communities from riparian zone in the Pacific Northwest, United States - 16_EM | ecosystem: Host-associated > Plants > Roots > Unclassified...
CGTGTAACGAGACATGTCGCATCGACATAAGGTCGATCGATGACTAATGGTGCTAACTACAAAAGAGGCAAGTTACATCATAGTCCTTGGCATAGTGATATCCGTACTTCCAATCAGCTCAACAATTGGGGAGAACAACATTGGGGAGAGGGACGTTGGGGAGAGGGTCATTGGGGAGAGGGAAATTTGGGAGAGGGATGTTGGGGGGAGGGATGTTGGAGAGAGGGACATTGGGGAGAGGGATGTTGGGGAGAGGGACGTTGGGGAGAGGGACATCGGGGAGACTGTTGGCACCTGCCAATTCGCCTAGTAGCTGCTGATCCACATCCACATCCAAGGTGTTTCTGGCTGCCTCAGCTTCTCGCAGAGTTGGCACCGTTGCGCGAGGTTTCGTGGTGTCACAAGCCCCAAATTCTTCAGCCCACTGATGGGATTGGTCTCCAGAGTTTGTGGTCGTTGGTGAGGTTGCAGAGTTTGAGGCCGTGGGGCAGGTGCCGGTGGTTGTGCCTGTGGGGTATGCTCGCGCATCTCCTGGGCTTGCTCAGGTAGCATGATTGGCTGATAGTCTACCATGGTGTCAACATTGTCAGCCGATGTATTTACAGTCTCTCTCTGGCCTATGGTCCGAGGTTCTTTGCCATCATCCTCATCCTCATCCTCCTCATCCTCCTCATCCTCCTCCTCCTCCTGCTCCTCATCATCCTCCTCTTCATCCTCCTCATCTTCATTGTCACTGTGCCATTCAATATCCTCATCGCTGTCTAACTTAATGCCATCCCGTGCTTCTACATCATCCTGCATGTGTATATTAACATCAGATCACATTCTGAGTCATATTCGCCATCCGACTTGGTTGAGTTGGTGTCATCATCTGAGGACAGTGACATGGAGGGCGATGCTTCCAGTTTAAATATACCCACTCTAGGTAACCCTCCGTGTCCGAGTCTGCCTCAGACATTTTCTTCTGCAACTGCAAAGTAACAGCACGAGAGATATCTTCTCCCCTGGGATTAGTTTAACAATACCTTTCTCTTTACCGTTTCCCTTCTCCTTCTCCTTCCCCTTCCCCTTCCCTTTATCCTTTCCATCCTCAGTTACCATCCCTTTCCCCTTCCCATGCTTTGATCCCTTCCCTTTCCCAGTGCCATTCTCAAGGCTGTGTGTGTCATCCTCACCCTCGCCATCATTATTGTCATTGCCATCGCCAGGTCGGCTCCTCCCACAGCTCGGTACTCCGGTATTAGCCCTGTTCTTATCATAATTATCCTTGTGGATTATCTCAGCACAATTCAGTGGTCGAACGGCCAAGAGGTCTCCCAGCTTGCTCTGCTGGCAACTTGGCGGCTCAATCTTTGCCCTGAGATAGTCGCCACTGTACCAAGAGAAATGCTCGCCGGTGCGTTTAACCTTACCCAGAGCTGGTTGTCTGTGGCTTGGAGTTATCAACTTGATCCCTGAAGCCTTGGGGGTTGTCCCACCTTCAATTGTTCATTTCGTTGCAGGTTGTGTCAATCATTTGCCCCATACATGAGCGGAAGGTTGCCCACCAATCCGGACAAGACACACTCCTGCTCTTGTGCTGTGGCTACATTAGTTGGAATTTTGAAAAGTGATGATTTGTGACTGTATCAGGAAAGATTATATCTCAAAACAGGTCCCATGCCTTCTCATCCTTGACGCCGGAAACATTATATATCCATATGAGTCCACGGATGTTTTCAAGAAGAATACCTTGATACGGTCCCGATCCAATAACAACCGTCGTTTTATAACCGATGTTGGCATCTTGCCCAGTCGGCTGCCTTCCCCTTGTCTTTGCTGCTGCCATTTGGTACCATCGCTGCGAGTTGAAAATGAATCTACATCCAAGGTGTTAGCATTGTGATACTGTTGAATGTAGCGGAAGGAAGGCCAGAGGGAACGTACAAATCTGTGTAGGTTATCGGGTTTGATTTGGAACGAGAGGTGTTGTTTTCTGCAAGTCACGTGATGTCGAGATAGTTCAGGATGCTAGCGCTGTGTTTAATATGGGAGGAAAAGAGAATGGAGGTGTATGTGGGAAGAAGGGTTATAGATACCCGAGTTCCTGCGATTACTTGGTTCAACTTGTGAGATTGTAAGGGCACGTATGCCTGCGCTTGGCTACGTAGGCATACATATTATTATTGAGTGGATATGGTTGCAAACGTGGACTCAAGTGATTGTAGGTGTAAGTATAAATGTAAGATTATCGCTAGAGATCAAAGGCTCGTGGCGAGCCGACTATAGTAAACCGGGGTTACCCGGCCCTGGACACATCACATGCAGCCGTACTGTTACATTATCCCCCTCTCTAAGTAGAAACATCCTGGGCTGCATAACCCCGTACAAAAGTCGGAAAAGAAAGAAATGGAAAGGAAGCAATCAAACAACTGTTCCATGTGTGCACTCGTACAAACCCATAACTCCCGCAACCGATCAGTCCCGCGGAGGGTGACCTTTCGGTGGATATGGCGCACGGGGAAATTCTACCTCCACTTGTCTGACTCCGAAGGTGGTAAAAACCCGTACCGACGCCATTGGTACTGGTCCAAAATCCAAGGAAGAGAAGAGAGAAACAAGAAAACTACCAAAAGCGATCCCATCCTCCATATATCCACTTCCGATCTCATACTCCACCGACCATCCATACCCGTAGCCCATATATCTTGGCGTGCATCGTGGTCGGAATCATCATGGTGGTAGAGCATCCGTCCATGATTCGGCATCAATTGGAGCTTCCACAGCCGGCATCGGTTGTAGCAATCAATCGTATACGTCAATTGCATCGCGTCTAATTCGTTGATATCTAACATGTAAGCTTCTCTAAAAAGTTTTATCTTATCATGTTTAAGCGCGCTAGCACTGTCTGAGCTCTGTGCAGTGTTTCCGCATGCTCTGCAGAGTATATCTTGCAGCCGGTAGTCATCGGTACTTGGCATAGACTTGTAAGTTCCTCTTGATTCGTTAATCAGCTTTGGAAGTCCTCTTTGGTGACTCTTCAGTCGACTTCACGGTTGCGCTCTCCAAAGGCGGCTTCAGTTGAATCTTGTTCGACTTTGTATACTTGTCGGTGGGTGTCTCGGTAGGTTGCCTCATGGTGGGCTGTTGAGTTGTGGGTAGGATTTGATTGTGTAGAGGTAGTTATCTTCCCCATTTCAAAACTCATTGCTCTGTCGACATCTTCTTCATCATATCGATTGTCAATTGCCATCGTGGCTCGGTAGCAGTGTAATCATGAATCGGGATTGTAATCGTAATCTCTCTGTGATTGGACACATCATTCGGCTCGAGTTTCACTTTGTCTGCAGACTATCCCCCTTTGGCTTTGGTCGTCCTTCTGTGTCGCCCTCTGTCCAGTCACTACCCTGACTTGCTCCGCCTGTTGACTTACTGTCGTATGAGACATCCCAATGTCCTCAATCTCAATCTCCATCTCACTGCAACAGCTATGCTTCATCCATCCACATTCGGGTGTCCTGTTTACTTCACTTCGCGTAGTGACTTCCATCCACCTGTCCTGTGCATACCTCGTCAGGTACTGTTGTCAACTCTGCTCCAGGTGGGCTTCTCGATTCATCTCTAGATGTGCTGGCCGTTGTGGTGAAATAGCGGAGCCGGCCATGTGCATCAACGATATCACAGAAAGATTATCGCCGTTCCCTGAGTCAAGTTTGACGATTCATCTTGTGGTGTACGTGTCGCTGCTAGCCATCTGAATTGGTCAATGCGCTTCGTGGTGCATCGTTCCAGTACTTCTGGTATGTTGATAGTTTACGGTAGGGGTTCTTTATTTTGGTACGGTCATTCCTTCTCTTTTGAATGTCGTTGCACCGCCGATGACTAATCTCATATGGTGACTTACCGTGTTGATTTGGAAGTTGATTTTTGCAGTAGCATCTGTGTATGCTGGGATCGCCGAGGCTGAATCGGCATCTCATTCAGCATTGTAATTTGCTAGCTTTGTATTCCAAAACGGATTCTGAATCGTATTCGGCATTGTAACTTTGGCATGCGTCTGCTTCATTCGGTATCTCTAAGTAGTGCTCTGGATCGTACTCAGTGGAGACATGCCGCTTTTATATCGTATCTGCATAACTGCGCTCAATTGCAACTCTCGTATCATGAATTCAGGAGTCAGTGATCTCAAAAAGGGTATAACTTTACATAACCTCGATATCGTCATATAACAAGCACGCTTGATTTTCTCTCTCTCTCCCGTGATCCTCCTCCAGTCATCTATCTCCGGCACTTCTCAGTGCACTTCACCACGCTCAATTGTCTGTGAGAATTTGCTCCAAACTTCGGACTTGCACTCGCTCGTACGACTGCATATCTGTTCCACCCATATTAGCCAAAGGAATCAAAAAGAAAGGAGGCGGCGAAGGGGAAAATCCTGGAGTCACGGTACTGCCGGCCCGACACAGTGGAGCATGACTGTGGTGCGCAGTTCTCCCTTTGTGAGTCGGCCAGCCAGTAGCAGTCATTCAAGTATACCCGAGTTGGGTTCCTCTTCTGCCGCAACCACTGCCGCTGCTCCTGATTGCTCATCCGGCAGATGAGGGTATTCACATTTCTCGTGAGTCCGCTCTACCGTAGCTCCCAGCATTCCAGTGCAATCCTCTACTTATAGAGCGAAAGCCACAGCAACCTCATCGCTACCAAGCAGATCACCAATCGTGGCCGAAAGCATCACGCTGCTAACACCTCGCCCTTCGGATTGACCGAGTTGGGTATTCACAATATCGTGGGAACTATCAGGGTTTGCAATGTCTATCATCGCTTCCGTGAGAAGTGTATCTCTACATTCTCCCCTCATAATGGTAGCTCAGTACAAGAAAGCATGCGAATCTTATCCCTCGCCCGTACACGGGTTTCTGAACGCTGACCTTGGTCTCCCCAAACGCTGGCAATCTCCATTGTTACAGTTCCGCAGCCCGTAGAGTTCTGGATGTTGGCTTTCAAACCACTTGTATGCAGTTCATCTCATCTGTTTCAATTGTTATCCTCTCTCATTCGCAGTCACCTCAGTCGATCTTTGGAAGTGTGAAGGTCTCGACCATAAGTGCACTTCGCAATATGCAAAGGTTCACATTTGCAGCGTTCCATGTCCACGTAGGCGCGTTTGACATATGGATCATGCAGCATCCATTTACTGTATCTGTAGGCATACTTTCACAGTAGTGCACTTCGCGCTGCGCGATGCTTCTCTGCGGTAGGTGTGATTCGATTGTAGGGTTCTTCATCTTCGTAGGTAGCTTCATCTGCAGAGTACTTCATGTCTGAGGCACATTTCATCATTCATGGAAAGCATCTCCTCCATTGCTCTACTTCGATGGTGCAATCCTGCTGCTCCTTCAGTAGGCTTCTTCCTCCTCCTTCAGTTGGTTTTGTTTGTCTCTTTCTGAGGCGCTCATTGCCAGTAGGGTGCTTCTCATCCATATGTGCACTTCCTTCGATCTCCCATAACTGCGATTCGTAGATTGTCTTGCCATTTGGGTATCATCAAGAATGCTGGTGCAGTCCACTCTACTCGGGGGAGTGTAACCTGGAATGAGCTTCGTAAGCGTGTTGATTTGTGTGATGTAGTCGTGTTGACTCTGATATCGTCTCCAACTTCGTGTATGGCTCTTGCCGGTGAATCGACGCGTGATGGAATAACGTGATCGAAATTGCATCTCCTCCGCCAATTGCTAATTGATTGACGCCTTCGGCAGGGAATAGTCTCCGTTGATTGCATGCAATATATCTCTTTGGGGGGGGTTTGAGACTTGTTTCTCGGTACTTGTAGTAATTGTTGGAATTGGCTGTGATGCCTCCCGGTGGCCATTGGTATCTGTGCTGCGGTCAAATGACTTGACTGAAAGATGAACATTGTAAGACCCATCGCTCGTGTAATCGGTAGGTCCATAGCTTGGTGTGGAAGTGGATTTCTGATTTTTGACTTCGTATTCTTCCCTGTCGAAATAGGGGTAACCTCGCAAATTCCATGAGTGAAACATATCTGTTTAATGAAGAGCGATAATAGTATAAGGGCACGTACACTTGCACACGGCTACATAGACATACGTATACTGATTGAGTGGATATGGTTGCAAACGTGGACTCGAGTGATTGTAGGTGTAGGTATAAAGGAAAGAAGATAGCTAGAGATCGAAGGCTCGGGGCGAGCCGACTATATAAAGCTGGGGTTACCCAGCCCTGGATCCGTCATGTCCAGCCGTGCCATTACAGAGATAAGATCATTTTGATTCGTATCCTGCATGTTGTTGGGTATTGAATACAAAATGGCCCAGCCTTCGGTCTGCACAACCGCTAGGCACGTCATGAATGAGAAGCCTCAACGCCAGATATTGTACCTGCAGTGAGGAAAGTTAACGACACCGGGCATTGCTTTTGCTTCACATACCACTTTTACCGCTCAGACCCCTTGCATCTCAGAGCAAACTGAGTAGTTTTCAAGTTGTCCCAACTCTGCAACCATCCAACACGGCTACCAACACGCCTAGTGGTGGAAAAAGCACACATGACTGATATCATAGGACAGAGAATATGTCATTGTTCGATTTGCGATGCTTGTAGCTCTGCGAAAGGAGGATTTCCACCGGGAAGCTGAAGATATACACAATGGATGGTTCAAAGTATTAGGCCACAATAGAGTGCAATACTGTGATAATCGTGACAAGAAGACATAAACACCCCTCAAGCGATGCAAATAGATATTCAGACATTGGTGTAACAGTGAATTTCAATGCTAAGTTAAACCCGATTTTAATCAGTTGGCAGGTAACCCCGTAATTGAATGCTATTCAGGGGATCTCATCCCCGAGTATTGTCAAGGTTTAGTGTCTAGCACGGTCAACACTGCGCCTCCCATTTTTGTCGAATCCGTCCATGGTCACTCAAATAGGAGTCTAGGTCGGCTGCTGTTGCATATGCATGCAGAGGAAATTATTCCTACATTCCTAATGGCTAACATCTATATCAGACTACTCCTTCCTAAAGCCCTCACCCTGACACTACTCAGGTCATACGAAATGTTTGAAGTTTTGCTAATCGTCAGCATTAACCAACATGTAGGCCTTCGGGGAATTTTCAACTTCCCCCTGCTAAGAGGCATGTTTCTGTACCGGTTGGTGAGAGGGTGTCCTCTCAAGGAGGGAGTTCCGTACCCTCTACAATCCAAGGTTAGAACTTCACCCCTTCACCTTCATTGAACAATTCTCGCATTCCAGATATCACTCAACATGTGACTTCCACCCCATCCGCTACACATCAACAGTCAATACTTACTCCAACCGCCAAGCCGGATAGAAGCAGTTGTAACACAGGAGCACCCAGCGGAACCTCACTGACAGACTCAACACATCACGTTGTATCCAGCCCCCACATCCGGCATTGCTAGCACTCCCACTCCTCTCAGCAGTCTTGAAAACCGGCCTAGCCCCATCTCTAATTCAGAAGCCCGTACCATCATTACAAATTCACCGCAAACGCGAGTTACCGAAAGAAATCCGAGAAACAGGCAGTGGTAATTGCAACCGCAGGCGTTGTCTACATCTCGATCAAAGGTCTCGGCAGTTGCAGCTTCCATTGATCTGGTTTCTTAGACATGATGCATCTTGTATTTGCCACGGGTAGACTCCTGGAGCTCTACATGTGGAATAGCCCACCGTTTATGAGTGCAAGTGACTTGGAGATGGTAAGTTATGCAATGTGACACGTTGCGAAAGCATTAGCTGAAGCCCCAAACTGGCAGATAATAGAGATGTACTGAAACACCACTATGCAGTAAAACAACATTTGGTCCATAGCATTCGAGGCATGCACAAATGAGATCGTCGAAGAGGTATGCTGGAGCAACGGCACACGTTGAATATTTCACCCTCAAACTGGTACTAGGTTCGAGCACAAGTCAATAAGGATTAATCCCACTGTATTCAATTCGCAAGGGACAACATAGCAGAGCTTTACAATCTCCACTGCTTTGAATCCGATGCAGAGCGTTTGGAATTCATTGATTCCCTTCTGGCAGACAGTAAGTATCGTTTTCGTTTAGCAGAGCGTATGGAAGGTGGTGTTCGTGGCCCAAATCCAATGGAGAGTGAGTCGAAAACACCTAATGAATAGCCAGGGTCCACTTCACTTCCTGGCGGAAGGAATTCCGCAGTGTATCTACATCAAATGTTCTAATTGGCCGAATAACAATGGAAAGCATGCTGATGGATTATATAATTGCAGGATTGACGACAAGGACGGTCATATACCCTCACCACTGATCATGTTCACTTGCTCCGTGTTGCGCCAAGCTCTCCTGGAGTGGCAAAAGAACAAAGGTGTTCATCCGAAAGCTTCAAAGTCATAGCTGAAAGCGGACAGACCTGATCACTTGAACTTCTTCAACTACAAGAATGATGGTCGTAAGAACGCATCCTGCTGCACTGCAACTGGTCGCATGTTGTTAACCTCGCCTGGTGTTGCAGACATGCATCCACTCTTGATGAATACCTGGAACACACTACCGGAGAGCTACCAACAGAGGGTGTATAAAAACACTCTTGTGATAGTCAAGTGTCAGATCCAACAGACGGAGAACCCCACGTCTGCGATGGTCATCAGCATGGAAGCAGCACATGTTGACAATGCTATTCTTGTTGAGTATTTGACGTCTGAAGTGGCGCTTGAGGAGCCTGAGTTCGGAAGCACTGACACAAACATCCAGATAGACAACAAATCGCGTGGATGAAGAGCTGCATTTCGCGATGCCAGGGGCAGCAGGGATTACTAAGATGATGGTGACAAAAGCGACAAGTGCGATGCCATCCCCAGTGCTAGCCGGCGACAACAGGCTGCAACTGAACGGGAGAGGTTTGACCTGGGAACCAGTGATGTCAATGTGTATGAGGGCGAGGATGGCAACGACGCGGATGCGGATGAGCAGGAAGAAGTATTGCAAGCTGATGATGGATCATCGCAGAATGTGGAGAACTGAGGGCATAGTAGGTTTGACTTGGGAACCAGTGATGTTGACAGAGATGATGGCGAGGATGGCGACGTTGCGGCTGCGGATGAGGTGGAAGATCCATCGGACCCCGATGATGTATCAACGCAGAATGTGGAAGACTGAGGGCATTGTACTAGAGAGTGGAAAGATTAGACAGTATATTTCAGACCTGTAAATTACAATAATTGCAAAGCAAATGCAACGGCGAGCAATGTATCCCAAGCGAAGACTGTATTGTAATATGTGACAACATCTCAAAGCTAATCATAGATGGGAGAGTGCGGCATCCAATATATAGCGACAGCGGAAAGGTAAAGTTGTGGCACTTGGCCGGAGCAAGCCATAAACATTGTCAGGCGTTGTGTCAATGGCTGCAGCATAACTGTAGCTCTTGTGAAGAGTGTAACACACGTGTCATTCTAATGGTATGTATACGTCACCACATTCTGGGCACAAAGTAAAAGAGGTTTGTATGCAACACGACCTTTCACCTGAGCGACAGGAAGTTTGTAATTCTCCATCAGAGGGTACGAGGTTCTTTCAGAGCTGTCAGAGCCATCCGGAACACCTGGGTGTTTCTGAAGGAAACTAGAGTTGTTGCTGATGTTGACACTGTGCATATACCAACTCTCATCCAACAGGGGTGCTTTTTCTATGATATATGTTTTGCAGAGGGCTTGGATTGCAATCACTGATGAATCAATTATATTCTTTACTAATACATTGCTTTATTCCTTCAGGAATGAATCATCAAGGTGTATTTTGCTGTAGCTGTTCCAGACATTCAGCCTTATTGTACAGCTGTAATTACAGGTTGATTTGCTGGTCAGTTCCAATTATGCTCCATTCTTATCACATTTCCTGCGCTTCCTGTCTTTGCCTTCACAGTTTCCATGATGTTTTGAAAACAATAGAGCTTCCCACACCTGAGCTTTCGCATGCTTAATTCTAGTCTGCTTCTTGCCGTACTTCATCCGAACTTTCTTATACAGGATCAGCATTATTATAATGTCTATCTCCATTGCCAATTGCAGCAGCATGTCTTGGTATACTGGACAGTATATCAAACTGGTAAATCTGATCTGTCATTTGGATGACCTCTTTGCATTATTCAATAACAATGGGTTTGAACAGCATTTATAATTATTACTTTTATGGTGAATCTGTCAATTGACAGTTAGAATTTCATCCTAATAACCAAGTTATAAGCCTAAACATGTTTCCCTTTTCTGAAAGACTTCATACATAATCAGCAGAATATATTTTCAATACTGGGTGCCACTGGGATTATTTGGGAGTTGTTGCTCTAGATACCTTGGATGGTCAAATTCTGGAATTGACAGAATGAATGCTGTCGATTTCAGGTACACGTGCGAGCACTGGCAACAAATATGCAAGGCAATACCAAATCCAGTGACAATCAGGAAATCACCTCAAATTGGCATACAGCAGTTTGGGTAAATTGTCTTCTTTTTGGGAAATACTACAAGTGTGACTGGAAATCATAGTTGCAACTCAATGTTAAACGCTTTGTAAAACTCATGTATTCAGTTTGTGTTCCCATGTTTGAATCTATGTTCCTATGGAGACATACAACTATCCATCTACACATGGTATATTTGGAGAGCCTGTGGGCAGTACTTCTGAGCGATTAGAGGTACACCTAAAGATTGGAAGAGGGTGAATACAGAGTATCACTTGGTGGATGTAACAATAGGAGACTGATTATGCACTGAGAGTCTAGAATTGAGTCAGCTCTGTGACGCACTTGGAGGCAGTAATGAAGCATGTTTGGAGATGTCCTTCTAGGCCAAAAAGGTGTGATCCCAGATATAGACTTGCACACTGTAACACAGTGACTTTAGTAATACACTCAAAAGCTGTATATCAGTTACTTTGGAGATGCACTTTGAGGTGCAGATTGAGGAAATATTGTAATATACATTAATGTCACGTTCTAGAGAGTGTGGAGGAATATTTGTGTGCCATTAACGAGTGGGATTGAACAAGTACATGGAGGTAGTTGTGTGGGGGGAAGGTTGATTGGAGGGGACAATAGATACTAAGACTGTATCCCTTGGTTAGATAACTTGCAACTGTGGGACTGTGACAAGTTGACCTTCCTAGTGATTTATTATGGGGAGCTGACTGGTGGTAGAAGATAATCTGCTGAGAGGAATGCACGATGCTGAAGATGCATTTTCGAGTCAACTCATAATAGTAAAAAACACCTGTAGACAGCCAATATTCATTTGGATGCTTTACTTAGCAGATGGTGTTCTGGGTGTATGCTGTACTCAGTGTTAACTTATAATCACGGCATTCAGATATAGTGGTGGAAAACTTCACTGAGAATTCAGCAATAATGATCGAGATGGGGATAACGAATTGAAGTGGAGAATGATGATCCAAACAACATGGAGGATTCATGGGGATTTGGAATATCCAGGGTAAAGCTTACATGAGAGGGATGACATTTCCTCCTATCAGCATCTGTATAGGATGGTTAGATAGTTATACCAGCCATTGCGGGATGTTGATCCAGATTTGCACCCGACATTCTCCTATGTCATAGCTTATTGTGATGATTTCCAATCTCCTCTCATCTCTCACTGTCTTGTCCACAATTCTACTATCACTTGACAGTACCCAGTTCAGCTATTGTTTACACTATCTTCATGCTATGGTTATGAGTCGACACAGAGTACAGCATACTCCGAGTACAGCATACACTACGTACAGCATACGCTGAGTACAGCATACACCATGCACAGCATATGCTGATCTATATGTTGACATGTCAATGTATATACTTGACATATACACCACAAGTAATCCGAAGGCTGCCCCAATACTCCACTCGAAACCAATAGGCTGTAATGGCTGTAATCAACATGGGTTCAATACTTACATAATCTTAAGTTACGTAGGTTCATTCTTGAAGCTATTTATCTTAACAGATCAACCAGTTATATTGTATATCAGCTGTCACCTCAATTCGTATCAGTAAGTAACATTGAACTTGGTACTGTATTATCAAATCAGTGGCTTTAAAGTTGCTAGATTGCATAAATGTAAGCTATTTCATCTGATATATTCATCTTTGTTGGATATTTGTATTTTACAATTATATCAAAATTTGCTATATCATAATATATCATGTATCCACTGTGTAAGTCTATATATTTATCCATATGTTGTTCCCCTGGCTATCAATTGTATGCAGGTATAATTCAAGAAATTCCTGAAGATGGCAATTTAATTATCATTGAGGCTAACTTGAAGGCGATTATTGCGTGAACTTGGAGTCTACGATTAAACAAACTTAATAATCTGCTTGGTGGACATAATGAGAGCTAATTTGAATGAGGCAATATAGTGAACTTGAGTGGTGCACATGGAGACAGCAATTGAGTAAGTTGAGAGATAAATCTACATGCCATCATTGGTACTAACTTGGAGGTGTTATTTGTGTGAATTTGAAAGATATCCTCATAATCTGTGATTGTGTAAACTTAGAGTCAAAAATCAAGTAAGCTACAAAACACTTTATCAGGCCATACTCCAACATGTTTGCATATGTCTCTTGAGATACTTAGAGTGTCAATGTGGAGATACATGTGGGCGGCAGTCATAGAGTGTCATTGAAGGTTTACTTTGCAGTTATCAATCTGAATAGAGTGGTTCTGGATGTACCCAAACCAAAGAATGTCAACTGGAAAGCAGCCACATCATGTGGTGCAATTGTATCCATTCATTCACTTATAAGTATGGTAATGTAATCATAGCAAACCATTTCATTCTACTTCTACAGTATGGTAGGTAATTGATCCAGAGGTCGTCAATCATCTGATAGTTGATCTGCAAATAGTTGAGGTGGATATGGTGGATATGAAGGTGGTGGATCTGGAGGTAGTGGATGTGCATGTGGCGGATGTGCATGTGGTGAATGTAATGGTAGTGGATGTAGGGGAAGTAGATGTGGAGGTGGTGAATATGGAAGTGTTGAATGTAAAGGTGGTAGATGTGGAGGTAATGGATTTGGAGGTGACGAATGTAGAAGGGGTGAATCTAAAGGTGGTGGATCAGCATGGGATAAATCTGGATACAGTTCATCTGAAGGAATGTACAATAGATGCTGAGTGTTTGATTATTTGTAAACACGTAATAGTCAGAATGGAGAACGTAGAGTATTACATACTCAGCTAAGAAATGACACTGGCTGGAAGTACAAGACAGTCATTGTGGGGCTAATGCTAAATATGGAATTAAGTGATGATTGGAATATGTGAAGGAAAGGATAGACGACTAAAGATGATATTCTTTGATTATGATGAAGTGGTGGATGAGTAACAGATAGATGGCAGAAGGGAAAATGTGGCAATTGGGGAAATTATGATGAAAAACTGGAGTATAAGAGAATTTTGAAAGCTATAGTTGATTTTTCATACTCAATATAGCAGATTGAACTAAAATACCACAGCTGATTTGAATAAAATAGTCACAGATGGAAGGGATTCTAAATTTGATTGGGTAGGTCATATCGCTGAATTTTCTTGTGTTGTTATATTCTCTCATTTCATCTTGATCTAGACCATGTCCAATACTTTGAAACATATTACAAACCTACCCAGCTACTGTCAACTGCCATAATCCAAGTCCTATTGCTGCCACTAAGCCTTCCCCAGAAAAAGATATCTCAATATTTAATTCCAACATCATGAACTCTGAACTCATCCCTTCATGCATGAATATGACTGATCTAATAATCAAATAAGGAAAGTGCCAAAAAGAGACCCAGAATGTCACCAAAAAACTCCAAATTATCACACATTTGTCCACCCTGCAAAGTGCCAGAAAAGAACCCACCCACAACGCAATGCCTTGAACAACCATCCAGCCAGTACATTCCATCCTCATAATATCCAATTTGCAGCTGGACAGCTGAATGAACACTTTCTACTTTCCAAAACGCCCGCCACAGAAGGATTGAGAATGTCATCGTGCTCGAGCAGCCTGGCCACATCCTCAACTGCATCAATGTGTTGCTCTGAACTGTCATAATCAATAAGAGTATGGTTTGGAATGACATTGAAGTATTACAGTAGTCAGATAATTGTCCTTTGATGTGTCAGTTCAAACTTTTAGAAGCCAGTTTTTGTGCTCCAAAACTGGTGTTAGATTTGTGTGTTACATTTCAGCATCATCATCTGATTGCTTGCCATTATAATCCATCATATTTTCTGCTTGTGGTGGGAGGATGCTAGCTAGAGGAAGGCAGTTGCGGCCACCACGCATCAGCGTCTGGGCACCAGATGTGCTGTCGGCTTGATTGCCACAACAAGCAATGCAAAAAAGCACTGGGTTGCTTAATTTCATCACAGCCTTGAGCCATCAAGCAGCATAATTGTTATCGATGATTGGGGTAACATTATGGACCTGCAGACCACCTCCTCCATTAAGCTCCACCAACCAGCCCCAATGCTCTTCGATACTCCGGCTGGGGTCAAGCAGACAGGCAACTGTGGTAATCACAAATGGCAAATCGGTTGTATCGACAATTGCTGTAGCTATCACAAGTCATGATTCATCATTCCCAGGCTAGTGCCTTTACACTAGCCGAGCATTGTATTCATGCACCCTGCTTCCAGCAATGGTTTGATCCACCCAGGCAATAGGAGAGCTAAATGGCTCGAAAACGAAATTGGTTGACGTATTGCAGAGCCCCGCTATTGCTGAATACCTGTAACCCGAAGTTTCTTCCATGGCTTCTTCTGTATCGACCCAGCATGGGGAAGAGCAAAGGAAGCATCGCGACAATGAAATACATACCAACATGTAAGATATTCCTCTTTGTATTCAGAGTTTCGTTGAATACAGTGTTCCTTCAGCAAAGTCCAACCTGTGTGAACTCAATCTGTGCTGCCTTCGGATTCTGATTATAGAAGTTTATCATGTCTGCTGCGTACCATTTAATAGGCGCCTGGTGGATGCCAGATACCTGATGCAAGTAACTCTACTATCGATTAGAAAATCCCATTGGTTGGGGCTGAATTCTTGCTTGTTGCTGCTGCTCATAAACTGGGCAATCACCCAGTAGCGCTCATTCACTACATTATCTATCCATTGTGTTGTCAAGCCACCCATATCATGCAAAATCCCCATGGCTTCTGCTCCTCATTGGGTGACCCCAACACTGGGGTTCTTAGCCCAGACACAGACATGTCAAGTTGACATGTAGATTGTAATTGCCTTCGCTACAACTGCGTTCGGAACCCAGAAGGCATCACATTACATTGTGGGTTCTCAACTTTGGACAATAATTGAATGGTGGATTTCCAATGCTCGTTACTCTAGGTGAGCATTAGGAGTATTGGATATATTGTCCAGAGTGATGGGATGTGGTAGTAGAGGTGAGGAGAGCATGTAGAAGATTCTGCAGACTAAGTCAGGGGGGCAGGCAAAGTGAATATATATATGGCATTGGAGGGGTTTTCATGATCCGGCAATATCATTTTGGCTATTTTTCAGCTGGGACGCCATTTGCTGAGTATTATTGAAGTGCTCTGATTTGTCGACTGAATACATAAGTTGATCCCAAAGACAACTAAAAGCATGGGCTGAAGTCATATCTCACTAGTTTGTCCTTGTTCAATGTTTTGCACCCTGGGTTGACATTTCTTGGTCTGCGTTCATGAAGAATAAATGGTTCATTCATGATACGAACTTGTGAAAAATTGGCAACTATAGATCAAGCAATGGGCATGAGAAAACGATGTAATGCTGTACAACTATCACTGCATTAAGCTGAATGCAGATGTGTTACATTAGTTGAGATCCAAGGGTTGTTGACACTAAGGGAGTGATTGAACACATTACAGACATGTAAAGGAGAATGAGAGAAACAATACAATAATGGTAAGACCCCATTTTGGAAAACGTAGATTAAGGCTCTGCATAGTCCAATGACCAGCCGGTTAACGGATGTATTAGGAGCCAAAAAACGGTCCATACTCTTCATAATATTGTTGTGACATATCATTTTGCTAACGAAATATGGATATTCATCAAGAGTGTAATTACAGCTTGCAGATGTATTCCAACATTGGCACTTACATCACTCACCTCTGTCACACCCACCAAGCAAGAATAGTTTAAGTATCAGCCAAACAACTACGACATGATAGTTTTGTGATGATGCGCAGTAGTATTCTACATTCATTCCTTCATGAGCTACTTCGCTACCCCCTTCTTTACGAATCCAAAGATTATTTGCAGTGATATAGAAGCCAACAGCGAAACTTGCTGTATCAATTCAGGGCAACCTCTAGTTTGGATACATATTTATGTTACTCCTCCTTAGGACAACTGTCCAGCCGGCACGCTGATTAGTAACAAGTATTACAATAGCTTCGACAATGGAATGGATATATGATTACTGATTTCTTGCAAGGGGGAGTATCGATTAGTACACTGGCATGTCGAGCACACCATTAGCAGATCTGTGATGGTCGAGCTACTAAGGACCCATATGTTGCCAACTATGAGCAGCTTCACCTCATCGCACACATTATTCAAAGCATGGAATGAAATGACCTTTGCACTGGGCATCGACTCTTCGAAACCTGGGAAAGTTTGTTACAATTGTTTGGCGGATAGAAACAACCTTTGAAACAATCATTACACACTGTGCTTTTATGACAATCCTACTGAATGCATTGAGTTCCTCATACAACAGCCTGCATTCAGTGAACATATGTTGTATGCTCCAACAGAGTAATTCAATGATTCTGAGAATTGTACCAATTCAAGGGTGGAACCAAGTGACTGGTGGTTGAATGAACGGGTGCGTTAGTTAATTTCCATCATTGCTATGATGAGTATAACCACTTCAATAGCTATGGTGGCTGCTTACAACTACAAGTGTTGCTTTATTCAGCAGTTCAAACCAGACACATCTGAGAAACTTTCAGAGTGACAAGAAGAAATGGTAAGTAGGTTTAAGTCTCGGAAACATCGACAGAAAGATGAGATCAAACCCTTCAAACCTTCCAAGCATCCTTGCAGTGCTTCTTCCCATTCCTCCGAAATATCACTTTAAAGAACCTGGACAATGCACTGCTCTGAAGGAACAACAAATCCTCAATCAAGAGGGTTTAACTAATATCTTTCAGCTTATTTTTAGCCCTCTTGACATGCTGTTCAATGCTGGAAAGTTCATGCTTTGTGCAGACAGTTGGACAGGGGAAATTTATCTCGACATCTGTGAATGGACTGTTGACTACTTCGAAAACATTCACTTGCACTCGATTATTCAACCCCATTGAAATCTCTGCATAATACCAAGATCATCCATTCGAGATGGGTATCAATCATTGTGGCAATTTAGTGACTATTGGCTATACATCCAAAAGATGATACTCACATCATTATTGAAGTTTTGGTAGCCTTTCCATCATCCTCATGTACATTCTCCTTAATCACTACATCATTCTTGTATAATGCATACAATTATATCCTTCACAATATACTTTAATTTGTCGGTTCATTTTTGATAATAAAACAATGAAAAATCATATTCCTTTTGATCAATGCTTCTTTACACTTGCAGGTTCCCTTAATAAGCGGCTATTGTATGCAAAATCCATGTCAGCTGCAATACCACACCACAGATAGTGTAGTAATGAGTGGATGTTCCTTCATGGATCAGCGAATCTGAATTGAAATCTTTGTTTTGCTGGCTTTCCATGGCAGATAAATCAAGATTGACAAACTGAGCATTGGCTAGAGATGCATGTGTATAGCGATATCCGGGTGGGACAATGTGGATTTGGGAGCTTTTGAATGAACGGGTATGAGTATGGTAATCATGTGGATTGCTATAGAGTTGTACGTGGTTGAGCCACATGCACTTCAACTCTTCTGTACCTGTCAATTAGACTTAGTGACAGTCAGTGAGCTGGGATCAATAGAGAGATTCAGCACAACGGACTCAGCACAACAGGTTATCAACCCGGGAGCTATGCTGATTTAACAAACTCAACTTGAATTGCAGCATCATCGACACGGTCTCGGAGAAGTATAGACAGACTCCACGCATGTACTAACAACAAGACAGCCGAATCGACAGCAATCTCAATTAAGAAGTATGATTGTACAGACTACAAGAGCTGCATTTTGGAAACTGAAATACTCTTGGAGCAGAAGCAGCTTCTAGACATTCTTGACAGTACAGAGGAAGCGCCAGACGTGAAGGACGGGACAGAGTGTAAAGCATTGAAGGAGCACCATCGAATCGCATGGTCGACTATTCCCCTTGCGATGGAGCGGTCATTGCAGCAGCAGTATGGCATTCAGAACGATTCAAAGATGCTGTTGGATGTGCCAAAGGAGGAATACAAGTCAAAGGTGAAGTCAAATGTTTGGGCTTTGTGAGACGAGATGTCAGCTGTGAGATTGAGCGATTGTGATAATGTACCGAAGTGTGCATTGAAGATTCAGAGTGATGTGAATGACTTCAATCTTTGCGCCAGTATCAATAGCTCAAGTACTGGTAGTGGTTTGATGCCGAAAAGGGGAGCACACCTATTACCTGATGATGGGTATACCGAACAATGATGATTGGATGTTTTTCACCCAGTTGATTTAGAACATAATCGACACCCTGGCGAACAAACTGGAGGAGCATGTCACATGGATTGAACCCCACGATGTGTGGCTTCCGCTTCAAGTTGATGTGGAAAGCATTGAATTGCTGGGACTGGTTAAGATATGGAGAAAGAGCAAGAAGCTGAATTCAATGCAGACTCGGAAGTCCCTGAAGTTCCATGATAGAGGTAGTGAGTCTGAGTATTTATACAGTGGATGAGAAAAAGCATCACAGCACGAAGTGGATGGATACTCAGGAATGGTACAAATTCCATAAGGTGAGGCACATTGCACGGTATTATCCAAGCACCGCACCGGTGGAGAGCACAGCACCGACAGAGACAGCGGGAGCAGCAGCGTCAACGATAATCACGACGACATTGATTGAGAACTATTGGATGATAGTTACAAACGGAGAGAGCCCATCGAAGGAGAGCTAGTACTTGGATTGTGCCACCCCCACTCACATTTCCAGAGATCGGCCAAAGTTCGAACAGTATACAGAGTGTAATAAGAGATAATAGCAGAAGATTTGTGATTTTGCCGGAACAGAAGCTGGTAAAGCAATCAGGCATGGAGATGTATGGCTGAGCCTTCAGTTGCCTGCAGGCCGCCACAGCATACATGAAGTAGTTCTGAGAATTGTCTTAGATGTGGAAGGCGCACACGACTCAATTTGCCAATTGAGGGTTATGGATCGAGGATTGAAGATTGTCCCAGTCGACGGCTACGGAATAAAGATATACGACAAATCGGCGTCAGACAGTGCTCAAGGTCCAGGTTGAAGTCGATGTTGAAGAACTCCTGTGTGCAGGGCACGCCAGATTGGAGGGTTCTTCCAGCTAGATGTGAAGGTTGGAGGAAAGCTGCATCGATTGAAAGAGATCAGATGCCACACAGTACAAGTGCTGCTGATGAGCACATCTATCAACTGTTCTTGGTGCCAGAGGAGCCGAAGAAAGACATATCGAGCCCAACATTAATTGTTTAGGAGTACCTCTCTGCACCGTTGATTGTTTGGGAGGAGCTTCAAGTAGAGCTCTATCCTTGGTTTGTGTAGAGTTTAGCACTTATAATCATAATACCGCCCTGGGGGAGTGTGAGGACGGGTTGGAGTGTGGTTATCATGTGGGTTGGTTTTGGGTTGCGCGTGGCAGAGCAGCATGCAATTTAGTTCTTGTATACATGTCAATTCGACTAAGTCAGAGTAAGTGAGTTAGGGTCAATAGAGAGACCCAGCACCATGGACAAGGCACAACATCTTTTAGCTTTCTGATTATCACTGAATAGCGCAGGTGGCCTTCCGGGGCTACATCGGCGACAACCCTGGTTTCCATCAGAAACACCTGAGTGCTCCAGTTGGCTCTGACGGCTCTGACGAAACATTGTACCCTCTGATGGAGAAATACATGCTTCCCGTTGCAAACCTACCCCCAATACTTTGCGCCTGGATATGCACCATCAGAACAACACGTCTGTTCCACTCTTTGCTGGGGTTCCAGTTATGCTCTAGCAGTTTACACATAGCCTGGCAAGGTTTAAGCCTTGTTCCGGCCAAGTGCCACATTATACCTCTCCGCTATTGCTATATATCTGATGCCGCAATCTCCCCATATATGTTTAGCTTTGGGATGTTGACACTAATCACAATACAGTCTTCCCTTCAGATACATTGCTTGCCGTTGCATTTACTTCCCCATTATCATATTTTACAGGTCTGAAATATACTGTCCAATCTTCACACTCTCTAGTACTATACCCTCAGTCCTCCACAATCTGCGTTGATCCATCGTTGGCTTGGAATGCTTCTTCCTCCTCATCCGCATCGTCCCCATCCTCGCCCTCATACCCGTCGACATTACTGGTTCTACTATGCCCTTAGTCCTCCACATTCTGTGTTGATCAATCATTGGCTTGCAATGCTTCCTCCTCCTCATCTGGATTGTCACCATCCTCGCCCTCATACCCGTCGACATGATCAGTTCCCAGGTCAAACCGCTGGAGTTCGGTGGCGGCCGGTTGTTGCCGGCTGGTGGTACGGATGGCATCACGCTCATCGCTTTCATCACCTTCATCTTCACAATTCCCGCTGTCCCCTGGCATCCCAAAATGCAGTTCATCATCCGTGAAATTGTTGTCTATCAGGATGTTTGGGTCAGTGCTTCCGATCTCAGGCTCCTGTAGCGCCACTTCGGAGGTCAAATAATCAAGAAGAATACCATTGTCAACATGCGCTGCTTCAACACTCATGACCACGGCAGGTGTTGGGTTCTCCGCCTGTTGGATCTGATGTTTGACTGTAGCAAGAGTGTTTTTATACACCCTCTGTTGGTAGCTCTCAGGTAGTGAGTTTCAGGTATTCATCAAGAATGTATAAGTGTCTGCAACCCCAGGCGATGTTAACAACTGGCGACCTGTTACAGTGCAGCAGGATACGATCTTACCACCGTCATTCTTGTAGTTGAAGTAGTTCGAGCCATCAGGCCTGATCACTTTCAGCTTTGACTTGGAAGCTTTCGGATGAACACCTTTGTTCTTTTGTCACTCCAGGAGAGCATGGTGCAAAGCGGTGCATGTAAACATGATCAGTGGCGAGGGTATATGACTGTCCTTGTTGTCAATCATGCAATTATGAAATCCATCAGCATACTTACCATGGTTATTTGCCCGATGATAAAATTTGATGTAGATAAATAGTGGGATTGCTTCCGCCAGGAAGTGAACTGGACACTAGCCATTCGTTATCAGCTTTCGACTCTCTCTGCGTTGGATTCCAACTGCGTACACCACCTTCCACAAGCTCTGCTGCAGGAAAAATAAGCTTATTGTCTGCCAGAAGGGAATCAATGAATTCCAAACGCTCTGCAGCAGATTCAAAGCGTTGGAGATCAGACAGCTCTTCAATGTTGTCCCTTGCTGATTGAATAAAATGGGATTGAACCAGATTGACTTGTGCATGAACCTGGTACTGGTTTGAGCGTATAATATCCAACGTGGGTCGTTGCATCAGCATACCTCTTGAAAGATCTCCTTTGTGCGTGCCTCGAATGCTATGGACCAAATGTTGTTTTGCTGCATAGTGGTGTTCCAGTATGTCTCTAATATCTGCCAGTTTGGGGCTTCAGCTAATGCTTTTGCAATGCGTCGCTTTGCGCAACTTACCATCTCCAAGTCGCTTGTACAATTAAACAGCGGTGTGTTCCACAAGTAGAGCACCAGGAGTCTACTCGTTGCAAATACAAGAGGCGTCATGTCTGAGGGACTGAATCGATGGATGCTGCAACTGCCGGAGACCATTGATTGAGGTGTAGACATCGCCTGCGGTTGCAATTGCCACTGCCTCTGTGTTTGATTCTTTTCTGCAGCTCGCATTCACAGTGGATTTGTAATGATCGTGCGGGCTTCTGGATTAGGTATGGGGGTAGGCAAGTATTCAAGACTGCTGAGAGGAATGAGAGTGCTAGTTATGCCGGATGCGGGGCTGCATACAACGTGATGCATTGAGTCTGTCTGTATGGTTTCTCCGGGTGCTGGTGTTCTTCAACTGTTTCTATGCAGCATGGCGGTTGGAGTATTTATTAACTGTCGCTGTGTAGCGGACGGGGTGGAAGTTACACGTTTACTGATATCTGCAACCAGAGAATTATTCAGCGACGATACGGGGCTGGAGCTCTGATCTTGGATTGTAGAGGGTATGGAACTTCCTTCTTGTGAGGAATCCCTCCCACCAGCAGGTACAGAAATGCGTCACTCAACAGGCGGAAGTAGAGAAATCTCCGAAGCCCCATGCTTTTGTTGATTCTGACAATTAGCAACACTTGGAACATTACGTATAACTTGAGTCCTGTCAGGGTGAGGGCTTTGCGAAGGCAGAGTCCGATATAGATGTTCGATGTTTAGAAGGTTCGAATAATTTCCTCTGCCTGTACCTGGAACAGCAGGCTAGGTAGACTCCTATTTGAGCGACCATGGACGGATTCGACAACAAAGAGAGGCGCAGTGTAGACCATGCTTGACTCTAAACCCTGACAATACTCAGGAACGAGATCCCTTGAAACGCATTCAATTATGGGGTTAACTGACATCAGATTAAACTAAGATCAAACTCAGCATTGATATTCACTGTGACAGCAACGTCTGAGGGTCTATTTGCACTGCTTGAAGGGTGTTTATGCCGTCTTGGCGCGATTATGATCATATCACACTCGTTCTTGGGAGAATTTGTTGAACCATCGATTGTGTATATCTTCAGCCTCCCGGTGGTAATCCCCCTTTGGCAGAGCTGAAAGCATCGCAAAGAGAACAATGACGTATTTTCTATCCTATGACATCAGTTGCGTGTGCTTTTTCCACTTCCAGGCATTGGTAGCCGTGTTGGATGGTTGCACAGTTGGGACAACTTGAGAACTACTCAGTTTGCCCCAAGATGCACAATGTCTGAGCAGTAAACATGGTATGTGATTCCAAAGCAACACCCAGCGTCGCAAACTGTCCTCACCATGAGTACAAAATCTCATCTCGAGGCTCCTCATTTATGTGGTGCCTGGTGGTTGTGCAAGATGAAGGCTGGGCCGTTTTGTGTTCATTAACCAACAAAATGCAGGATATAAATCAAATCGCAGGAACTCAAGTATATATATCCCTTCTTCATACCTACCCCTCCATTCTCTTTTCATCCCGTATTAAACACACCGCCAGCAATTAAAGACACCGACAGCATCTGCAACTATCTCGACATCATGTGAATTGCACAAAACAACGCCTCTCCTTCCACAACATACCCGATAATCTACACAACTTTGTAAGTTCACTCTAGGCTTCCTTCCACTCTGTTCAACTGTATCATAATGCTAATGCCTCGGATGTAGATCCATTTTCAACTCGTAGCGATGGCACCAAAGGGCAGCTGCAAGGGAAAGGGGAAGGCAACTGCTAGGGCAATAATGCCAACATCAGTTACAAATTGATGCCTGTCGTTGGATTGGGACCATAGTAAGCGATTCATCTTGGAACACATCTGTGGACTCATACGGATATACAATATTTGCGGCGTCAAGGATCACAGGGCCTGGAAAGTCTTTTATGATATAATCTTTCTTGATCCAGTCGTCGCACGCCACCTTTCACAATTCTAGCTGATGTGGCCGCACCGCAGGAGCAGTAGTTCACCTTTTTGGGAGTGGTGGGCAGCCTTGGGCTCATATATGGGGCAAATGTTTGAGAAAACCTGTGATGAAATGAACAATTGGAGGTGGTACAACCCCCATGCCTTCGAGGATCAAGTCGATCGCTACAATCCACAGGCAACCAGCTTGGGAAAAGTTAAATGCACCGGCAAGCATTTCTCTTGGTATGGTAGCGAGGATCCCAGGGTAAAGATTGAGCGGCCATGCTGCTGGCAGTACAAGCCAGGCAACATCCTGGGTGTTAGTCCACTGAATTGCGATGAGATAATAGACGAGGACGATGATGATGAGAACTGGGCAGATCCCAGAGCGCTGATTGGTGAAAGGAGCCATCCTGGCAATGGCAATGACAATGACACTGGTAAGGGTGAGGAAGACACGCAGGGCAGTGAGAAAGGGACCCGGAAAGGGAAGGGAACAAAGGACTGGAAGGGGAAAGGGAGGGGGAAGGGAATCGGTATAGGGAAAGGTATTGTTAAACAAAACCCAGGGGGAGATGATATCTGTCATGCCGTTGCTTTGCAGTTGCAGAAGCACATCTCAGAGGCAGACTTGGACACAGAGGGCTAGCTAGAGCGGGTATATTCAAAGCTGGAAGCATTGCCCACCGGACCAATTTCCTCAGATGATGACACCGACTCTACAGAGTCAGACAGCGAATGTGACTCAGAACATGATCCTGATGTGGATATGCGCATGGAGGATGATGTGGACGCGCCAGATGGCGTTGATTTAGATGGTCATGTCTATATAGAAAAGAACGGTGACGATGAAGAGGAGAAAGATGAGGAGGAGGAGATTAAGGTTGTAGAGGATGAGAAGGAGGAGGAGGAAGAGAATGAGGATGAGGATGATGGCAAAAAACCTCAGACAATTAGCCAGGGAGAGATTGTAAATACATCGGCTGACGATATAGATACCATGGTAGAACATCAGCCAATTGTGCTACCTGATCAAGGGCTGGAGATGCACAAGCATACCCCACGGCCACAATCTCTGGCGTCTGACCAACCGCCACAAACCCCGGAGCGTAGCCCACAACCATCAATGCCGGAGACAGATTCTCCCAGTAGGCTGGAGAATTTGCGCCTTGTGACGCTGCAAAAACCTCGCCTGGTGGTGCCAAGTCTGCAAGAAGATCAGGCAGCCGGAATCACCTCAGATGTGGATGTGGATCAGCAGCTGCTTGGCAAATCGGCAGGTGGCAACTGTCTCCCCGATGTCCCTCTCCCTGAGGCCCACCCAGATGACTTTGTAGGTGTTGAGTGAACCAGTCCTTGCATTGCAGAGGAGGCGATGGTTGTTGCATTCTGGTTAGAGTTGGGTTGTTGTCTTGTTTGTTTTCTTTGTTCTGATCAATTTATATCAGGCATTGATTATTACACCCGTCGCGAGGGTTTGGGATCACTCAGGGTTTACTTCATTCATAGTATTATGGGACATCGCGCAGGCAGCATGTTTGCAACTACTGGCGTGTAAGGAACCTCTGTGTGATGGTGTTAAGGCTCAATAAATTTCTCAAGCTAGCTGAAAGTATTGTAAGCTTACACACCAGACTGCTCACGCCCAGCAGCAACTTTCGTCCCTTTCTACACTGAATGATCCACTCCTCACATGTCGACCACGATGCCAGCGAAGACCCCATTCTGTTGCCCACAATGATCATGCCGAAAGAAGTCCACCTCAGACAGCTGGCGACTTAAACATATCAAATTACACCATCCTGGACACCTTGAAAGTAATCTGACTGTTTGCAGCGCTCCCTGACGTGTTCAACCCGCTCAGCGTTGTGAATATAACACTAACAAAGATTCAGTCGAAGACTTGAACGTGTTTCCCTACCTCGAAGATGTCGAAAACATTGAACCCTCAGATTCCCAACCACCGCCACCTCCTCTGCGGTGATCGGAAACATTGCCAGGTGCCGGTGCTCCACTTAGCGATTAGATTGCTGAGCCATGGGAACGCGATGCTCACAGTTGCCTTCAGACGAACTTACAGCACAATCGCTACTACCCGTTTGCAACGTGTGAAGAGTACAAGTATATCCAGTGTGGGATGAAGAAGAGAGGTATGAAGATGTACTATGACAACCTGCTGAAGGAAGAAAACACCGCTCTTTGTTTCCCAAGCTTCAAAAACGGTGATGGCATCCAGAAGTTGATACCTACCAAGCCAGATGATCAGGCTCTCGGGGAGTGGGAACAACACACTCTCGAGCTTATGAGATGGAATTACAATCACCAACGGCCTATCAAATACTGGAGTCGATACATCATCCAAAGCATGAGATGGGTGATGCGGCAGCCAGCCTACACCAAGCATCTGATTTACGCCCCTCAGCATTGCTTTAACAGCAATACGCCACCGAAACGCCTCTATACTGAATGGCAAACTGCGGGCTGGTGGTGGGAGACACAGGTAAGCAGAGATACCCAAGAATAATAACGTGTTAATCGAGGTTAAGGCAACACACTCAGAGTGGGTATTACAATAGTTCCCTTAACCTTCATTTCCAACAGAACACATCTCTCGAATTTTGCTGGCAACAAGCAAGAGTAGCCTGTATATATGAAAATTGGCAATCTATCTTTGAAGATCCGGCAGATGCCCTCAACGCACACTGTCGTAATGATTGTTCTTATGCTGATTCCACTCAACATCCACAATATTCCTCAGAAGTGGCTGGATGAGCAGCTGCAAGCAGACCGAGAGGTGCTGAACGAAGTACTCCAGCAGGTACTCCAGCCTCTCACCTTTAAACATAATCCCAACGCCGAGAGTGGGTATTATAATGTTCTCTGTGCAGATGGCAACTTCAGGTGTTGCAAACCGGTTTTAGCAGCATTGCTCGCAGATAGCTCTGAGTAGAGCGACCTACCTCATCGTGAACGGCATGTCTGTTTGTAGTGCGAGTGTCCAAAGTACACACTTGGAGATTATGTCTCTTCTAACAAGCAGCACCCCTGGTGGGATCACAACATATATAGAACTCACAGCAATGCCAACAACAAGGCAGTCGATGCCAAACACTCGTCGCGCCATATTCACTGAAGATTCAAAGTGTTTCAATATATTCCCTGTATCGTAAGCAATTTCCCGAAGCCCGATCTCCTCCATACGATGCAGATCGGCATGCTTCACCACCACCAGAAGTGTATTGTCCACTTCATGAAGACGCACGAACCGCTTGACAAGTACAATGCAATCTGGTTATCCGTGCCTGCTTACCACAACCTCACACCAAAAAATAATTCATATGAGGAAGTTTCTCATTGGAATGAGAAGGAGATGAAGAAAATGAGCCGGTACCTGCTTGGAGTTGTAACCCAGTCTCTACGAGGCAGAAGCCCCACTCAGCATCCCATATTCATCAGCTCAATTGAGTGCACACAGGCATTGTTAGAATTCTATATGCATACTTAATAGAATTCTCACGATGATGCAACTTTGAGCTACATGTAGTTCTCCTTGCATCCTTCTCACACCTTCAAAGATCTTTCCTTACTGGGGCGAGCTGGCAAATAGGCAAAGGCCAAAGCCAATGCCCTGAGAACCAAACTCGTCAAGAAGCGAAAGGTAGACGAGGAAACAGATGCTCGCACTTGGACGCCATCCATCAAGTGGCGCGAAATGAACGCCTGGCGGGATTATATCAGCCACGAGATAGATCTGTCCAAGCAGTTGGATGCCGACCTCAACTTTCCGAAGATCCACTTTATGTTTCATTGGGTTGACCAGATTCGTCGATACTGAGCCTGGAACAGTATTCTACCGAGAGACATGAACAAGAACATAAAATGAACCTCAAGGATGGTTGGAACGCCTCCAATCACAATCTCAACTACCTGCCGCAAGTAATCACCTTTCAGCGTCACATTCTTTGCTTCGAAATCAGAGAGCTCAATCTCGAAGCCCTCGCTCGGCGTCTGGAGAACTGCGCTACCGCCTGGAAAGTCCTCTCTTTTGGTGCTGATCTGGCTGCCCCTCTGGGCTCTCAGTCATATGCGAAGCCCGAATGCATGGGACCCCAAAACCGCCGTGATGGAAAGCATCCTGACGCAATGATTAAAGACTTCATAGCATTACTCAACAATACGCAAGATGTAACGCACTGCGCGGCAATATCATACTATGAAGCTTCTCAATTTCAGCAAGGCATGTGAAATGGCTACCTTATATTAGAATTTGTTTTGGTTTATATTCCAGGGAACGCTATATCAAATGGCGCGCTACGGCAGTGATCTACAGCATTAAGCAGTGACCTTGTGCTGCCGTCTGCTACAAGCTTTTCAAACATTTGCCGGACACGCGGGAGTTTATAAAGCATTAGAGCCGTAGCAAGACGTATATATTGGATGAACAACTTCACGCAATGGAGCTCTGTATTTACCATGCTATTGAGGTTCAAGTCAAGGATTTAGAAGGTGAACGTATATCCCAGATGTGTCAATGCACAGGAAACCAGAGCTAGCGCGGACGGGATCGACAGAATACCTGGCTATGGGTCAAGCAACGCCCACGGAGGTGTTATGGCGCACTGAATGGGGGTCTCCCGTGGCAACTGCTATGACTATTCAAAATCAAGCTCCTAAACAAGGATGGAGCTTTCGTTGAGTACTGGTTAGCCCTGGCGCTCACTACAATACCTTAATACTCGGGTAACATGGATCCTGTCTAAAAATTTGTACAAGTGAGAAAAGCACCGGCAGCTGTTGCGTTGCAAGTTTTCAATGTGGGAAATATTGTCGGCTGCGCACACCTCATTCTAGAGATAACTATTGGTAGTCAGACAGCAGACAGACAGAACGAGCAATGGATTGTCAATCGCCACATAGATCTGGTGAGTTGGAATGATGTGTATAATTAGTAAAGACAGAATTGCATTGTGCGCGCAGGTAGAAGGAACACGAGGAGAGATTTTTGCAGCGTCACTCATCGCCTTGCAATCCTGTACAATTAGTAAACAGAGAATTACATTGTGCACACTGGTGGAAGGATCCCGACCAGAGAGTTTCACAGCGTCACCCATCGCATTGCAATCCCAATGCAAGTGTATTCCGAATGAACCCATTCCAACATATGGTCACAGTTGGCGACAATGCCAGAGCGATTGTTTAAAATAGGAGACTGACAGAATGACAAGAAACGGTGAAATAGCAATCAGAGGGCGATATGTAACGCGACGCATTGAATTGATGCCTGGCACAGAGTAATCCGCCACCAGGGTGTTTCTGTCAGCTCTGATGGAGTGCGTCCACTCTGATGGAGCCATTCTGCCTGGACGGAAATGTTCTTTGCTGATGATAATCGCACTATGGACCCCCTTTCTAGGCAAAAATGCTTATGACGTCATTGTAAGTATAGTGCAAAATCAGTGTCAAGGGAGAGTCAACACAGCGTGCACAATTTTTGATTCTCTATCTTGGATAACCTACTGGCGATTGAACATAGTCAATCCACAATAAACCTATCGGCAGCCTTTGTTGGCAAAAATAGTAGTGACGATATCGCATCTGCCTCCTACAATTGAGTACCCACGGAGCATGAACAATTTTTGTGGAGTCGCAGTACGCTACACCGCAATGAACTGTGTCGTACTGTTCTTAAATTGAGTTTTATGCGGTCAGTCTTTGCAATCTGTCCTTGTAAATAACTTTACAAAGATGTATGCATTATCTCACAGATCGGAGTTTCTTGCTTGCAGCTGTAGAGTCAATATACAAGATCCGGCAGGCTGCTTTACTGTCACTTTATTGTTGGCAGTCTCTCAAGTTTAATTACCCAGCTTTCTAATTCCTACCACCATATTGAATTCAAACTCTTTGAATACCTCATTGCTAGAAGTTATGATCCCTTCCAAAAAGAGACTTGTCTTGATTCGTGATTTGAGTGACGTTACATTACAAATCATCTTCGATGCCGAGTGGGCTCCATTAATCTAGGCTCGAACTGTCATATTGCTTGCAATTATTCTAGACATGCATCATGATGGCGATGTTATTTGCACTGTGGAATTGAGGTGACTGGAAGCCCTGGGATCATATGTATCATTTGTCATCAAGTACTTCATCACAGATCAAAATATGGGACTGGCTCAAGGAGGAAACACTTGCTGGCAAACGCTCAAATTGCAAAGTTAGATGAATTGACAGAGTCAAAGGTCATTGAATTGACTTGTTCAATGGTCAAGGAAACAACTTTAGGCATCCTGAAGAGGCAAGGAAGTCCAGGAATTACAGTAGTAAGTATTGAGAGGAAAATCATTTTTGACATCCAGGTTTATCCATATTGATTGAAATGACAGACAAAACGCTTCAAACTGACAGCTAAGGACTATGAACCTTCTCAATTTCAGCAAGGCATGTGGAATCACTACCTTATATTGGAATTTGTTTTGGTTTATATTCCAGGGAACACTATATCAAATGGCGCACTACGGCAGTTGTCTAAAGCATTAAGCAGTGACATTGTGCTGCCGTCTGCTACAAGCTTTTCAAACATTTGCTGGAGGGAATATGCACTGACTGTGGATGTAATTAGGAAGCAATTACCGTCATAAAATAAAGTCGGTTTAGGGTTGAACGGATGGACATCAAGGAACAAACTAGCCATAACGTCAGTCGATGCCTACTATATGGATTGGAATTGGGTATTGTGTGAAATTCAGCTTGCTTTTGATGAGGTAGATCACCTATTCTTTAACATTTTGGAATCCTAATTAAGGAGGATAGGTCAAGGGCGAGCAAATTTGACCAAGGCTAGCCGTACCTGTGGAGGAAGTGCTCGATCATTTTAAGCTTACTGATTGCCGTTTGCATAGTACTACAATTGAGAATGCTTTCCTAAATTACTGGATGACATGCGAGCTGCAATCAACACTTGAGGCCCCTGGAATCGAGTGGCCTGCATTGAGGAACCACATACCATGCATGGCGCACATCATACAACTGGCTTTAGGTGCTTTCATAAGCAGTCTCAATGTAACAGGCTGCAACAAGTCTTGGAAAGCCGATGAGCATGACCAGCAATGTGGAGAGAATGGGTGTATAGACATTGGGTACAGTTTAAGACTTCGAAAATAGGGCATTGCTAGAATCAATAAGGTATCGGCCATGAGACCAGGTTTAGCAAAGATAATTGAGAAAGTATGTATTTCAAGACATATTGAAAGTTTTGAAACTGACCTTCCAATAGGAGAGAATGCTTGTTGTATCGATTATGGTGACACCTGGTCGTCAAAATGAGTTCATTGACTGTCAAAAAGCCAAAGTCGGCATTGCTATACTTCTGATAATAAATAGGAAGACAAATTGGAACTCAACACTGGAGTTGTTCAGGTGTGGCAACCGATTACGGGAATTCAACTGTGTGTGGTTCCACAATCCAAATACAGCGATCCCGGGCTGCTCATCACAACACATGATGAATGGACGATTTTCAAGTATGTAATGGAAGTCTTGATGCCATTCTGATATTGGCCCTTGCGGATATCGAAGAGGCACACAGTTATGTTGCATCACGTTATCACAGTGTACCATGACATATTCGATCATATTGATGGTGTTATGCAACATTTTGCTAAGAAGAAGACTCAATGGAAGGAAGACTTGTTCTTTGCTGGGAAGTTAGCTCGACAGAAGCTGTCCGAATATTACACTCAAGTGACTGGGAGGACAGGTATGCTTCTCATACCTGCACATATACTTGATTCTTTCCGGAAATTGCGATTTTTTAGAAATTGGGACAAGGGAATAGATATTAATCCTGAGCACAAGACATTCTATATCACCCAATACCAAGAGGCCTTTCTGAAGTACGTGGAGAAGGAATACTGTGCAAAACATCGACGTGTGCTTGTCAATAAACTCGAAAGATTAACAATTCGCAGTCGCGTCCCCTCCACAACGGCTCCTGGATTCTGTCAATTATCCTTTGATTCATATGGTTTGGCCTGCGAGGATGGTGAATATTCAACACCTAACACTGTGGGTGAGAGGATACTCCGACGAAGCTGTCGCATACCACGCTTATTGACTGCTGCCAGGCTTTATTCAAATTTGACCCCTGAAGAACCAAAGAACTAGAGACTAATTAATCCGAATCTGAATGATTACCACTTCGGCTCAACGGAGATTAGCAGTGCATTCTGGATACCGGACATAACTGACTGGTGGCACCAACATCAGGAAATGCACTCAAAGTACATTGATCACGCCAATGTAGCACCCGACATATTTTCTACCACACCGCATGGTGTTGGAGTGGAGGCCAGTTCATCCATTCCACAAGATGTTATTGGCTGGAGGCATTCAATAATCACAGGGGAGACCCTTCGCGAACAAGTCGTTGTAAGGGAGTTTGCTTGTGCCAATAACGGTATTATGGCAGGCAATAACCTCATGTCAGATACAACCAACACAGAAAACTACTCGGAACTGAAGAAAGAGGCGGACGAAAAGGAATTGCACAGATTGGCGAAGGTCCACAACGTTTTGGATATGTGGTAGGGCAGCAAAAACATGCATGCTGCACAGAAGGAATCTCGGGATCAGAACAAGCAGATGGCAGCTGATAGATACATTTCGCATACGGAAGTGATCGTCAAAGCAACCTGGTCTCTTTTTCGACATGATGGTGCAGCTGTATTTGAATTGTCAGAAAGATCTCCTTTGCCACCAGCTTTGTCTGCAAAGGACATCGCTGGAGGACAAACTCAAATATTAAATGTCCAGCCAATCCGAAGTATCAACCATCATCCAGTCGAAGGTGATGAGGATTACGCACCTGACCGCATTTCGGAGAATAATAACAGGCTAAATTTGAATGGTGACTTGGATGATCCAAATAACAGCAAAGACGATTGTGCATCACACGATGAATCTGATATTGAGTGAAACAATGGCATCGAGGATACCGAATGCCCAGAGTAGTACAATGTGAGTGGTGTACCAAATGTTCCCTGATTGGTTTGGCCAACACGGAAGTTAAAATGACAGGCTGAAAAGGTGTTGGTGACAGGCAATGCAATAGAAATGAGGAGGAATAATGGAGTGGAGAAATGGTGGACAGAATGCATCAATGGGTCAGCAGCTTCTTTAGGTAGCTTGACCAAGAGTTTCAGTTGGAGATATATTTTGGGCGAATGGTGAGCAGTAGCTTGTAACTATCAGTTGATAAACAGATGTATAGCAGGTGCAATGAATCTTTTGGCAAGATACATCATGTTAGTTGTGTAAGACTGAATCATGCAAGAATGTTAAGGTGCTCGGCTTTGACACAGGGTCTAGTCTCAATCTGACAGAAAGCCAACCAATAAGTTCAACTCATGATGGAAAAGATTATCGATGGCAGCAGATGATAAATGGACAATACATTGAAATGAGTGTCAATGGAGCATCAACAATTTGTTGACTTGGAAGTACGGTAATTCACCCATGATTTGGTCGCTGATATTCATAACAGATGTGTTGGCAGATTTGATAGGTGAAAGATATGGGGACCCAGTTACCGCCTGATTCTTAAAATGAGTGTCAATGGAGTGTTAACGATTCTTAGCTTTGTATCTTGGGTAATTTATGTTCTCATTGGTTCCAGACATTCATTTATGAGATATTTGCTGCCTTTGGACTCAAATACCACAGCAACATACTCCCTGTCGAATCCTGAAAATGAGCGTCAATGGAGTGTCAACAGTTTTAGGTGTTGCATATTCAGTAAGCAAGACATCACCTGGATCTTTCTGCACATAACCATATTATTGACCGCCTTGCTAGGCAAAAATACAATATATCAAAGCTAAAACACAGATACCAAATTCATTGATTTTGCAAACTGCACAACATGCAAAAGCGCATTATTGGTTGTTGAAAACGCGATTTTGATAAAATACTATTAACACACTGCCAGTATAACAGCCTTATATGAATCTATAGATAAACCTGTAGGGCGATTCGCTGGCAACCCCTGCAATTCAGATGGATTGGGTTTTTACCATCGAACCATACCTGTGTTGACGGTTCACGTTTATCGCCCACCCCGACTGTCACTTTTGCAATGTGCTGGTTTGGACCTGAACACAGACCCGAAGTGGCTATCTGCAACAGTTGCTAACACCAGTCGACTGAAGGTTCAAGTTCATCACAAAGCCAACTAAGAGCACACTCTTCAGTCATATCTCACTCGTTTGTCTGTGCTCTAGTTTTTCTAACCTGCGATGACAGTGGTGAGTCGGTATCCAAGAAGAATATACGGTTCATGTACGGGATGCACTTAAGACAAAGTGACAATTTTAAATCAGATAATGCAGGTAGGAGGTTCTGGTGAGGGTGCAAAACCATCGCCGTGTCATGCTGAATAGAGATGTGGTATGATTTTCGACATTCAAAAGACGTTCAAAGTGAGATATCGATTCCATACCTTGCAAACCTGTGATGGAGGATGTCAGAAATCCGAAGGGAATGGTAGAACTCCATTTTTGGAAAAGGTTCATCGAGGTGCAGCCATTTCCGATGACCAGCCCACTGGATATAGTATAATTCGCGGAAAGACCGTCGAGACACTTCATAATCCTGTTGCGACATCTCATTTTTCTTAATGATACATGGATCTTTGTCTCCAGTGTCTTTACTGCTCAATGACAAACTCTTAGATAGGTGCACACAACACTCACCACCATCGTAACCACAAAGACAAGATAGTATACGTATCACCCAAACAACTGCCAGAAGATGGTTTTGCAATCAAGCACAATGGATTGCTATTTCCATTCAATGAAGAACCTCATCACCACCGGTTCCTTCACCCATTCGATATTGTTTTCAGCCATCCAGATGCCAACAGCAAGAATGTGTGTATCGATCTAGAGCAACCTCCAGTTCGAACACAAATTTATGGTACTCAACACTTGCACAACTATCTACCCGGCAAGCGTATGAGTAAGGAGTCTTTCGAAATCTTCGACTATAAAATAGATCCATGGGTACCCTTTGCTTGAGAGGCAGAGTATTGATTAGCGCACTGGTGCGTAAAGCACACCTGAAACATACGGGCTATCAAAGAGCTTTTCAGGAATGCTATGATGACAACCGTCAGCAACTTCACTTCGTCCCACACAGTATTCAACAGGTTGCACACACTGTCCTGCACATTGGGTATCGAGACTTGGAAATCCGGCAAAGTGTGTTACAATCATTTGGCCGATCCAAACAACCTTCGCGACAATGCTTACACAAGTTACCTTTTCTGCATTCCTGCTGAATGCATTGAGTTCCTCAAGCAATAGCCTGTGTTCAGGGAACATATGTTATATGCTCCAGCAAAGGAACTGACAGATGCTGAGGAATGTATCTACTCACAGGTGAAATAATGTGACTGGTGGTGGAATGAACAGGTATGTAAGGTGAATTTCATCATTGCTACAATGATTTTGACGACTTCAATAGCTACTGCGGACGCATGGAGCTAGGATTGTTACTTTGTTCACAAGTTCAGATCAGACATATCATACAAACTATTCGGGCGACATGAACGAATGGGCAGTATATTTGAGTCTTGGACAAGTAGACTCAAAGATTAGATTAAATCCTACGAATGTTGGAAGTATTCTTGTTGCCCTTCTACATGTTCCTCGGAAATATCACTTGAAAGGACATCAAGCAACAACGGTTGTGAAGCAACACCAAATCCACAATCGAGAAGATTTATGGAAGGTCTTCAAGCATATTTTTTGTCGACTTGACTCACTCATTAATACTGGAGAGCTTATGCTTCATGTGGATGGTCGGATGCGGCAATGTCATCCTGCCAGCAGTGCCTGGATGGCTGCCTACTTCGAAAACACTCACTTGAACCCAATCAACCAGCCCCATTGGGCTGTGTGTGAAGAACCGACATTGTTGTTTGGAGAACGGTATTCATCATTGTGGCAACTGAGAGGCTATCAGCGATACTTCCACAAGATGATACTCGTGACTCAGATAGATGACATGGAGGGACTGGAGCAAGATACTGTCTTGACAATCGAGTGGTTGGAACCTCAGAAGGCGTCTTGGGGAAGATGAAAAGCATCTCTCCAACGACAATTATCGTATGCAATATTCTTCACACCGTCCATCTCGGTATGCTTTAGCATTTGATGGCCTGGGTAACATCCTACCACAAACAGCGTTTCATAATTGACAAAGTCAACTAGCTCCGGGCGATGATGCCTCCATATTCTGGCTTTGCTCCATTCAATAACCCATATAGCCAGGTAATGCAATGGAGTGGTAAGAAGATGAAACCACTCGGGCATGTGATTGTACCAGTTTTTGCGGTGACTCTTTTAAACCCTTTGGGGAGGTAAAGGATTCCCTCCACAGATGCTCTGTTTTGCATCAAGAACTTTGTGTATTTTCACCTTATGGCACAGTACTGGTACCATCCTGAGGCCACAATCCAGTACATGGAGAATTATCTGGAGGAGTTTCATCATCACAAGGATATTGTCAGTCGATTCGGGAGCAGTAAATCTACCAAGAAGGTCTCGGAAGCCTTGAAGAAGCAGCTTACTTTGGACAAACCAGATTAATGGGAGATTGACCCCGCATGAAACGATCTTTCTGCAGCTGCCAAGTGTCATCGCGTTGGTGACGATAAAACACAAATCGAGTCACAAATTGCACAACATCTTGTCCACAAATTGGATTTCAACCTGGGGATGATCCATCTCCTGAACCACTTCTCTGACCATATTCACCAGCTTGCCAACCTGTTAAATGTAAGCTCTGAACTCCAAGGACAAGCAATGATGGATTTTAAACAAGTGTACCAACATTCGAATCGTCCTGAGGTCTCGATCCAGCTTTTGCAAATGAATGCCCAAAATGAGGTGTTTCACTATCCACAGCCGACTGCAAACGCAGCAAAATGAAGTCATGACGATGATATGCATGTAACCAAGGTGGTTATCAAGCAAATGCTGAAAAACCAGTGACCAGGTATCACAACACTTGATGACTTGGCCGAGTTGTGTGCAATACCCAAAAGGGGAGCTACTGACTGACATTGCTTGGTGTTTTGAGATTAGCCGACTTCACAGATTATGTCAATCACGATCAGTATTTCAGTTGTCTCAAAGATGCATTATACATTCAGTAGAATGCAGTATCAATTCCAGAAAGGTCTTTTCAATGCAACAAGCAAGCAGTTCACATGGTTCGTTGTACTGCGTCCACAATCTGGAGACAGCATAAGCCACAAAGAAATGTTACAGTGCTTCTCTCAATGGGGACAAGTCCGGATAGCCACTGAAAGTTGACTGCATGACGCATTCGCACAAGGTAGAAGTGTATCTTCGCCATCGAGGAAACTCTATCGAGGGTTGAAGAGCTTCTTGCCTTTGTTCCAATGTTTGCAACCAGCCTGATACCTCAGACTGCTGGTATGGTGATTGTCGAGGAGAGGTATCAACCTTCGATGTAACCCTTGCACTTTGGACGCTGCCATTGTAAGACTCTTCTGGTGTCGGAACCACTTATATCATCCATATAAGTCCCATTGAAGGAGCTGTACAACTTCTTCCACCTGACGCTGCAGCCAGATAGCTCGCGGAGGTACATAAGCAACATGATTGACTTGAATGATTTCAATTTGTTTTACATGTAGATTATTTGACTCAATGCTTGAAGTAATTGTTGCAGTGATATATAGACATCTGATTAGTGTTTACTCTGGGTGTCTTAATTTTTGTGATGGGAGTTGTGCAAGGTTGTATATAATTGATGTCTCAATGGATTTTATAGTTGAGAATATTGTTGAAATCAATTGAACAGTTCAAAAAACTGTCGAAACGTTTAACATGTAGAGGACAAACGTGGAAGAAACAAGTGCAATAAATTACTATGAACGAGTAATCACATTTTTGAGATGTCACAACAACGCGATCACATCGTTGAATACTTCGAAGCACGGTGGAAGATTGCAAATCAGTCGCTCGGATGATGTTTGTAGAATGTGCAAACCGTTCAGCACCTGGGTTCCATTTTCAGAAACTAATGCCACTTTTTGCTGATGCTCATCACAAGTAAGTCATTAAACTGACACTCCTTCAGAATTGTATTCCACTATTATGACCTGTTTGCCTCTTATTTTCTTGCTGAGGAAAGAGTTATATTTGTAAAATCTCTTGTTAATGGAGCCAAGTATTGCTGATAGAAAATTGATTTTATGCATGGGTGGATTCAAAGCATCACTCTTCTGGTTAGAGTCATCCTCTAGAACATATCAAGTGCCCAAAATGAGTGATTATAAGATCACATTGAACATCTTGCTTTCATTTGATCAATAGTGGAGATCACTGCTGTCATATATCCTAACACTGCCTCATTGCAAATATATTCATACCTTCTGTAAATTCAATTTATCTCCAGTTGTATCAGAGATTGAATTCGCGACTGGCTGATACTCCATCAATGCAGGTTAAAAACAGACAGTATACATTTACATTCAAACTAGCTCAACTCGATGAATATGTTACTCCTGGTCTCATCTTGTTAGCCATTGCCATGAATCTGTCAGACAAGTAAAATGTTGAATCTCCACTCCTCAATGACTGTGGAGCCCAGTGATATGTTGTAATGTCTACCTAGCTAGATTCAGTATCAGCAGCATGAATTTTTGTCAGAGTGAGCATCTGGGTGTATATGAAAGGTGTTGGATCAGCATCCCAGGTTGGTCAAATCCTGCATTTGACTGGACCAATGCAGTGGCCTTCAGGTGCAACTGGGTGAGCTGGGGACGAATCTGCATAGCTATAGAAAGTCTGTTGACAACAAGACAAGCAGCTTGGAATGCAGGTGACATACCTTGGAGTACATGGACTCTTTCTAGAAAGTGTAGGGAAAAACGACATCTTCTTTGCAAACACTGCTAGAGCACCTTCAAATCATAGTTACTACTACTCATTAAATGATTTTCAAAACTTATATTTTGAGTTTGTACTCTCATCTTGATATCCATGTATCTGTTTGGCTATTCATCATGACATGGTACATTTGGACTGGCTGCCAGTGGTAATTGAGAGCACAATATTAGGTACCCCTGAAGATGGCGATTGGGTGAACAAAGATATGCACTTGGACATGATAATCAAGCAAGTACGGAAACGTACTAAGAGCCACAGATGCATTGGATGGAGACATCCACTGGGAGGCCGTAATGGAGCTTATTTGGAGATGGACTTGGAGCTTCAAATCAAAAGAACAGGAAGAAGCACTTGGTGGGTATCATTGAAAGTATATGGAAACACACATGCATCGTGAAATCAAGTATTCCGAAATACACACTTTGAGGTTGTGAATGATTGACTTTGGAGATACTATACGATCCCATGATTGAACGAACTGAGAGATGCACTTTGGTGAACTGATTGAAACAGTTTCGGGACTCACTTGGAGGTTGTAATGTAACACGTTGTGATATCTAGTTCTCGGCCATTATGATTTGAACTTATTCATGCACTTTGCAGCAGTAATTACGCAAAAATGGAGGTGGTTGATATCAAGACAGCTGATTGAAACACTGATGCGGTTGAACATGACTCTGTATTGATCCAATAGTTTACAACTGTGGGTATGTGACGTGAGTGAACTTTGCAATTGGGCTTTGGGAGTACAGGCTGGAGGTAATCAATTAGTATGTGGGCCACGAGCTAAGGCTGTATTTAGGGGTTTCCTCTGCATTGTATAAATGATGGGAGACATGCTGCTAGTAAAAAGTAGTTGATATTGGGATAATTCGGTACTTGGTGTTTTATCAAGCCCATCATATGAACAGACAGAAAGAGTTAAGACAACATTTTATCCTCTTGTTATTGTAGAGTTGTATATGAGAAAGCAAGAATTGAGAATGAAGATGGGAACAACATGTAATGATATGTAGGGATGGGGATAATTAGAGGCATGACATGCCAGAATTAGTGCAAAATACATCCCGTCAGTGATCTTACTGAATGGATTAGTAATTGTTTCTGCTGAATTAGATGTAGATGTTACACTTGGACACAAAATTTTCTTAAGTCCCAGTTGATTATGATGGTTTTCCTGATCTCCTCTGATTTCTCTTTCTTGTCCCCAACTCTACCAGTACAGCGGCACACAAAGTTAAGTCACTCCTCTCTATCTCTCCATGTCATATACACCAGCAAACACCAAATACAGAATCAACCCAGGCTCAACTGTCTCTTGCTCCCAGCTTGTCACCCATCTCTCTGCACACCTTGTAATACTCTATGCTCCACATTCCCATAATTATTCATTAACAAATTGATAGAGTCACAGCTGCCATCGCACCTCGTTCTTGCTCTACTGCTTCGAGATTCATCCTTTCGGAAAACACCTCAAATGTTGCTAAAGTTTAACCTTAATGTGGATCTCGATGTTGTCCAAGTATGGCATCCAAGTACATCTCCAAACTCATTCAATCACCGCCTCAAGGTGCAACTCTAAGTTTATATGATAATCACCTCCAAATCTATCTCCAAGTTGCCTCTCCCTGCCCTCTAAATCCACATGATCATGAACTTCCAGTATATTGTAGGGGCACATATGCCAGCGTTTGGCCTTGTAGGCATACATGTGGTAATTATTGCCACACGGTTGCAAACATGGACTCAAGTGAAAATAAATCGCTGTATAAGGAAGGATATTGCTAGAGATCAAAGTCTTGTAGCGAGCGAACTATAAAGATTGGCCGTCACCTGGACCTGGGTCACATACCACCCTTACAATATTCCCCTCTCTAGGTGCACACCTCCTAGGCTGCATAAACCATACAAGGGAAAAGACAAGCAGGCATTATACATTTACACTTCATATGTACTCGTATGAAGTTATAAGTTGCATAACTGATTGGTACAGCCCAATAGCAATCTGTCGTGAGATATGCCACACGGGGAAACTCCACCTCCATCAGCAGAAGATTAAACGCATGCTAACACCATTTGTACTCAGCCAGGATCCAAACAAGAGATGAAGAGAAGAGAGAAACAAGAAAACGTCCAAACATAATCCCACTCTCTAAGTCTCAACTTCCCAACCCATGTTCCAACAACCGTCATTCCTGTAGCTCGTATCTCGGCGTATGTCATTGTGAATTTATTCAGGATAGAGCTTCCACTTATGATGTGGCATCAATGGGAGCTTCCGATACCGGTATTGGTCATAGCCATCAAACGTATATGTCAGTCGCATCATATTTGTCGACATCTAACACCCAAGTTTCATCATAATCAGGATGCTTACCGAATTTATACGCAGCTGTACTCTATTGAGACTTCGTGCATTGCTTACACATTCTCTGTGGAATATATCTTGTAGCCAATCGTAGTTTGTAGTTGACATGTACTTGGTTATTGTCATTCAAAGACTGCTTTGGTGGCCATTTGGTCGAATACATTGAGCTGCTCTTGAATGGTAGCTTCAGTAGAATCTGGGTTGACTTTTTGATAGACTAGTCAGTAGACTTCTTCGTAGACATGTCAATTGACTACTCAGTGGATACGTTTGTCGACTTGTTGGTAGACTTCTTGGTGCCTGACACAGTACACAGCATCCCAGTGGGCTGATTTGATTGATGGTAGGATGCATTATCAACATGGACATTACCCCATTGTGAAGTGTGTTGCTCCGCTAATGACTTAGACACAAATTGAATGAGAATTGCCATAAGTGCTTGGCATGTTTATGAATGTTGGTAGACTTTGGTGATTCTGTTCAGACCAACGCATTGTTAACTCAAGCATTATGTGGCATCCTTGATTTCTGGTCTTCAGAGGTCTTCCACCATGGTGGTTATTTTGTGGGTTTTGGTCAACTCACATTATCTCATTTTTCAACTGGCTTCTCTCAGTATTGCACTTGCTTTTGTCTCATTTTCTTTCTCGCTTTGGCCTCTTTTTTTGACTGGGTTTGGTCATTGACTAGCTTGGGGTTTCGGCTTGCTTGATATTTCAACTGGGTTCGTATTGAGCTTTGGACATCTTTTCACCCCTTTACCTTGGTGTGGTCTGTTTTGGCCATGCTTGACTTTGAGGTTTTGCTGTGAAATGACTAACGTGTTTCGCTGTATAGTAATCATTTAGACTCTGACAATAAATGCTCAATGTTGATGCTGGGAATTGTACTAATCACAGTTGGTTCTATCAGTTGTTCCCTAGGTGGGCTTATCATCTTCCGGAAGCTAGGTACATATGTTGATTCTTTTCTACGTCCATTTATCCCCACTCTCCAGATGTATTTATTGCTGCTGGGCTTCTCTGTCATTAAGTGCATTCTGGTACTGCATTCTGGCTCCTCTGGTAGGGTCATCCCTCTGTTTGAACATTGTTGCTCTACTGACAACTTTTCACCTGTATTTGGTGTTGTACCTTGGTAGAATGATAGCTAGTGAGGTGATCAACCCAAACAGCATGACTCAGAACTCGAATTTCCCATACAGGGTTGAAACCACCATATTGTACCAATTGCCTTCTTTAAGCCAGATGCAGCGATCGGAGATCCTGAGGTCCTTTGAACTATGTCGCAGAACAGTGGGTGAGGATATCGGTTCATCACTGTAGCTTAACTGAGGTCTCTGTTGTCCACACCCAGCTGCATTCCATTGACATGCTTTGCAATTATCATCAGTTCTGCCACAGGTGGTGATGATTGAATGATTGTAGATTTGGCAATATGGTAAATTGAAGCCATATAATGAAAATACGCACTCTATCTTTCCTACCTCATTGTGTCATTTGCTCTGTCTGAGATTTGGTAGATCCACACAATGTGTGTGATTCCTCTCTGCTAGGTTACCAAGTCATTCCCTTTCACATCATGGCTATACTGCTCAACACAGAACAGCTCATCTTCACAAATTCCATTTAGATTCCAATCAAGGTGAGGTGAGAGAGTTCTCCATATCTTTGATGCATACATCCACATCTTCCATGTATCTCACAAGGATATGGCACATCTTGATATGGTTGTTTTCGATATGGTGCTGAGATGCGACCTCAATAATCTGTTACCATCTCTACATTCACTGTGTCTGTTGCTATTCTTGTAAACCTTGTCTGAATCATGGCATGCTTTGGCATAGTAGAGATTGGCAGGGGTTTCAGATTGGCTGGATCAGACAGTTCGTTGAAATATACTACTCGCATTGTGCAATTTCTCCCTTTGTGTCTCGGTGAGCAGGTACCAGTCATTCAAGCACCTTCACTGGGTCACTGTTCTGCAGTAACCACCACTGCTGCCCCTGCTCCCGCATTCAGCATCCTGGAGTTTGGTTTTTCACACAGTCAGTAATGCCTTCCAGCAATAATCCCAGCAACTCTTGATATTCACCAAGTTATATGGCAAATACCTTGAGCCTGTCCTGACTAGCTAAAAGATGATGCAATGCAGTAGTGAGATATATAATTCCTGGGTTGCTTACTACGTTCCAGGAGAGCACTTGTACGAGCTCCTTGTGGAATTTTCACCAATGGCAATCCATATGGCATTTGCAGGGCTGTCAATCGACCTTTGCTGCAGTTCATTTCCAAGTCTCTCACCATGGTAAGTCCAAGCCTAGGTCATATACCTTTCTTGGGATGACTACAACCTCCGATTTCTTAACTGGTTTAAAGTATTGAAAATACCAAACCCCGAGACTTGCCATTCAGCTCTTCTTTACAGACATTATGTAACACTGGGAGATCCACCCTAAGTCCTAATCAATGAAAACCCCTAATGGCTTCTGGACTGTTACAGAAAAGAACAATAAAGCTTCACTCAGGATGCGTATAAGGATTACCACTCAAGAGTAACAAGGTAACGGTTCCGTTCTCTGCTCTCAAAAAATAGTATTGACTTAAGAGTATCATCTTATGCTATCAATATACTGGAGCACACGATTCAAGAGTATCCTACTCAGAAAATACTCTAAACTAACACACTATCGTGTCAGTCCTCAGACTCCCTTTCCACTCAACAGTATTGGCCCAGGAACTGCCACGTATACCAACAGGACTGCCTGCCCTCAAATTCAATGACTCTAAGTATCGACTTTGCTTAGAAGAAACAGCAAAGAAGTTTCGCCTCAGCAGAAAGGGGTAGTGCCGACTGAAGAGTAAACTAGCAGAAATATTCTGCAAACCACCACGTTATCGGGCTGGTTCCGCGGACTTCTTCCAGTGTCTAAAGTATCATCTTGCTCTCTTCTTGATTAACAACTTGCTTCAACAAATGTACTAAGAAAAACCAAGTATATGGAGGGATGGGTCTCACGGTGATATAGAATTGAGGATTAACAGACAACTCTGGACTTCAACAGAGAAGAATGCTCGTTGACTTCGGCATAGAACTAATAGATAATACTCGGAAATACAGTTAAGGCTTAACCGCCAGGTCGAGAAGGTCGTAGGTATCCATTGATATATCATCATGTAGATTGTATGTTCGATAGTTGGTTATCGATGTTCTTCCTCCATGTCGGTATCGCTGATATATATCAGACGACCCACACACTTGATAATCCTAAGACTGCCAAAGCCTGTTTCGGAGTTCACATACATACCTACCTCATCATCCTGGGTTTCTACCATTGATTGTCGAGTTCTAACTCCCAAGAGTAATATCTACGTCATCAAGGTGATGAGCTCGTATTGGGATATAATTGCTATGGGCTATAACTCGTAGAGATAGAAGCTGATCTGAAGCCAATTATCAACAAATAAATTCGTGCCATGGAGAGCTAGTGAGGGTGCCCCCTCCTATCCCCACCCGGTACGTAACGGTTCAATGATTGCGGCAACCGACAGAACTCTTAATTTCACTCCGCCTTATTAGAGTCAAATGTACGCTATTCTGCAACTGAGCTGTTTTGCCACATATTGAATACAGAGTGACCGCGCCACCCAGGACATATGTATCCCAAGTCCTATTTGCACAGACCAAGAAGGTGTGGTTGAAATAAGGGCTTATACATTTCAGTCTATTCGGTCGACAGGGCTCCGATTTATCGATCACTGCTAACTGTCATATCTCTGTTTTGACTCTGCATATCTCGAGTTGCGGTAGTGGTTTGATATTGACGACATCTCATGTTATAAAGGAATTAATCAATAGAGCATGAGAGAATAGTCATTTGTTCAGTGACTGGGAATCAGGTTTCCTGCCGATAAGGCATGACCATTGACATTAGAGATCCCACGAGCAGTACAAATCTGATAATGTTAAACATTTTACTTGCGCTCAGCCTGATCGCTTTCATTGATCTATTGATAGAAAGGTTGGGTCATAGACATGTGACTATTCAGTGAACCAAGCTGGAAGGTAGATCCAATGCGGAAATCAGAGTATTAGTTTGTGATTCTGAATCAAGTATCCATATTAGTATTATCAAGTGATCCAGAATGATCCCAGAAATATATCTGTATTACCAAGCGTCTAATACATTATTACCTGGGCAAGGTGGAAGTAAGTACTGCTTTGGATGGTGGCTTGAGATTCGTAAGTAGGTATGGTGATGTAACTGTCCTCATTCTACAGCAGTCGATTAGTACTTTGACTTGCTTCATATTGGCGTGTGCATTTGCTACAAGGTAGGTTTTGTGGTCTCCACTCTCACAGTAACTACTTGGGCGGTTTTCCTTTCAGCATTCCCTGACTTTCTTTGAAAGCCATTGTGCAGTTTGTAGTTGACACTGCTGCCTCCACTGGGCCTATTGGACATGACTGATTTTGGATTGCCAGAATCGGGATTCTTGCAATTAATCCAACTACCCTTGTTGTTTTTGCTGGCCTTCAAATTACTTCAACATTGCCACAGTTGTAGGTGTCCAGTATAGTCTGACTTGGGATAATCTCTCAACTTCGCTTTTGGTTCTTGGTATTGCCACTTCAGGTGTAACATTACTTAATTGGTTACAGGGTTTCTGACTGATAATTATAGCTAATTGGCTTGAAGGAAGGCCGTTCAATTTCTCTCATTGTTAGAGTCAAATCCTTTATTTGTGATAATTGTAGTCATTGTGAAGAGGCATCCTGTGCGCCAACATTCTGTATTTTAGTAACTGGAAGCCTCCAGCAGTATCCTGCAGGATGTGGGGTGTATACTTTGATAGATTAATGTTAGGAGAGTATCGAACCCTAGGACGGCATTTCTGCTAGCCTTCATACCGACTGGGGTCTCTAATGACTGGTATAGGCGTACGATGAGAGTGATTGTGATTAGTGTTAGCAATGGTTCCGTTTTCGGACCGTTCGTACTATAGTGGTTCCAAGAAAACCCGGCCCCAGGCAGTTCGGTCCAGGTTTGTGCCAAATGGTTCCCTCAAGTAAGTCCTTGAATATTCATCCGATAATTTAGTGGTTGGTACATGATATATGGAGCTTCAGAGGGCGCATCTTTTGGCAGTCTCCGATTTTGATGTCTTCAAAACTCAGCAAGCTGTTTTGAAATTATTGTCATTTTTGACCGAAAAATGAGGTTTCTGGTCTACCGCTTGCTGAGATTTAAAGATATCAAAAATCGAAGACGGCCAAAAGATGCGCCGCGCAGAGCTGCATATTTTACATACCAAACACTAAACTCTCTGATCAATATTTGTTGCCTTAAAGTGATGGTTCGCTTAAAAAATCGTCGATTTTTGATGGGGTAAGGCCAGTGCCACGCAGACCTATAAAACCGGCAGGGTCCAAAACTGGAACCGTTACTAACACTAATTGTGATAGGATTGAACAAATATCAGAGTGCCAGAGAGAACTTTCAGTGCACCTGCGAGCACCTGGGAGTATGGACGACAAGCCATGGAGCACCATGGAGTGCCAGCAACTAGTCTGGAAACACCTTGAATCACAGTAAAGCAGTCTGGGAAACACATCATCATATCTGGGTAAACTGCTGGTGTCTCTGGGTATTAGAGCTACTACTTATCATTTAATGATTTGTAAATTTCATGTATTCAGTTTGTAATCTCATCTATGGATCAATGTATTTATATAGCTACCCATCTACACATAGTGTATCTGGACTGGCTGCAGGTGGGGCTGCAGAGACATTCATGGTACCCCTGAAAATTACGAGTGAGTGGACAGAGAGATACACTCGCAGGCCATGCTCAAACGAGTTTGGAAATGCACTTTGAAGTGGTAATAGAGTGTGTATGGAGATACAGTTTAAGGTCATGATCAAGTGACCTGGGGGATGCACTCCAGCATCATCATATAGCGAGTAATTAGATGCACTTGAAGGCCATGATCAGATCAACTTGAAGACTGAAATCGAGCGAGTGTGGAGATACACTTCGAGGCAGTAATTGAGCCAGTTTGGAGACGCTGTTGGAGGCTGCAATAGAGCCAGTGTGAAGATACTCAGTTGGAGGCCAAGATTATGCGACCTTGGAGGCCGTAATCGAGCGTGTTTGACAATATACGTGTAGGCCATGATTGAGTAAGTTTTAAAGGCTTACTGATACAGGTTCAGAATCAACCTGGACGCGATGATCATGAAAACTTTGAGCCTGTAACACAGCGGGTTTGACAAGCTGCTTGCCGGCCATGAATGAGCGAGTTTCGAAGGCCCAATGATATGGGTTGGAGATTGAGCTGGAGGCCATGATCTTGCAAACTTGGAGGCCATAATCAGGGGAGATTGGTTGAGAACTTGGAGGCAGTCGATGAACTGTACGCCGGGTGCCGAGACCATGTTCATCAAGTAGTGAACTCGCAACCATGGGAATGTGACAAGGTGACTATACCTCTCAGCTCTCATGGAGAGCTTGTTGATGGCGGTTGATTGTATACAGAGGCACACCAGAAGCAGAAGCTACATCAGCAAAATGTATTTTAGTCACTGGAAGCCTCCAGGAGTGTCTGAGAGGATGTGGAGTGTAAAGTTAGATGCATCAATTTCAGGAGAGTATCAGACCCTCGGAGGACATTCCTGGCGGCCTTCAGAGTAACTGGGAGCACCGACAACTACCCTGGGAGTACTAGGGAGCCCCGGCGACAAACCTGGGAGCCCCGGCGACAAACCTGGGAGCCCCGGTGACAAACCTGGGAGCCCCGGCAACAAACCTGGGAGCTCCGGCGACAAACCTGGGAGCCCCGGCGACATGTCTGGGAGCACCTCGAATCACAGTAGAGCAGTCTGGGAAGAAGACCATCTACTTTGGGAACGCTGCTGGTGCGCCTGGAAATCATAGCTACTACTTATCGTTCAACAATTGTTAAAACTCATGTATTCAGTTTGTATTCTCATCAATGTATCTATGTATCTATATAGCTACCCATCTACACACGGTAAATCTGAACTGGCTGCAGGCAGTGTTTGAGAGCAATTCGAGGCGGGCCTGAAAATGATGATCAAGAAAACTCAGAGATACACTCCGCGGCTGTGATCGAGCAAGTTTGGAGATGCACTTGGAGGCGGTAATCGACCGTATTTGCACAGACACTTGGAGGCGGTGATCAAGTGAACTTAGAGATGCACTCTGAGATCGCGATAGAGCGAGTTTATGGATGCACTTGGACGCCGTGATCGTGCAAACTTGGAGGCCATAATCTAGTGAGTTTGGAGGCACACTTGGAGGCCGTGATTGAGCGAGTTTGGAGATGCACTTGGAGGCCGTGATTGAGCGAGTTTGGAAATGCACTTCGAGGCCGTAATCGAGCGAGTTTGGAGATGCACTTGGAGGCCATGATTGTGCGAACATGGAGGCCGTAATCGACCGAGTTTGGAATACGCTTGGAGGTCATGATCGAGCGATAATGGAGATGCACTTTGGAGGCCATGATCGAGGGAGATAGAACAAGTACTTTGAGCCGGTCCATGGACGGTGCGCCGGGTGTTGAAACTCCATTCATCAGTTAGTTGACTTGCAAACGTGGGAATGTGACAAGGTGACTGTACCTTTGAGCTCTCATGGCGAGCTAACTGATGGCGGTCGATTGTGTAAGTAGGCACACCGCAAGCTGAAACAACATTCAGGTGTCAACTCGGAATCATGAGAATAAAAGGTAGACAAAGAATCTTACGCGGATGCTGTACTTGGTGTATGCTGTACTCGGGGTATACTGTACTCGATGTATGCTATTCACTCGATGTATGAAGCACCAGATGTCAACTTATGATCATGACATGGAGAGATAGAGAGGGATGACTTAACTTTGTGTTCTGTGATGATGGTAGAGTTGTGGATGAAAAAGAGAGAAATAGGGGATGAAAATGAGAACGATGTGCAGGATACGAGCGGATATGAGATTTCAGGGGTACGACTTGCCTGATTGGGTTGGAAAGACATTGTATCTGTGTAATTACACGCCAGATCTGGAAACGTACCTCCCCTTTCAGGGATGGTAAATTGACTCACACACGAGATTATCTAAGTCCCAGTTTCTCATGATGATATGACCCATCTCTCTCCTTCTCGTACTCAACTCTACAATCACCTAAGAACACGAACTTAAGTCATCCCTCTCTATGTCTCCATGCCATGATCAAGAGTTAACACCGAGTACAGCATCAACCGAGTACAGCATACACTGAGTACAGCATATACCGAGTACAGCATACACCGAGTACAACACACACTGAGTACAGCATACACCGCGTACTGCATCATCCCAAGATTGAATGTCTCACGCTTCCAGCCAGTCTCTCAGCTCTCAGCGGACGATGTTGTACTCAATTCTCCACATTCCCACGATTACGAAGTAACCAATGAATAGAGTCTGAGCTGCCATCGCACCTCCCTCCCGCTCTACCGCCTCCAGATCGACCACCTCCAATTACTCCTCCAATCCCAATCTATCATGGCCTCCATGTACATCTCCAAACTCGCTCGATCACAGCCTCCAAGTGCATCTCTGAGTTGCACGATCTCGGCATCCAAGTGCATCTCCAAACTCGCTTGATCACGGCCTCCAAGTGTATCTCTGAGTTTCACTTGATCTTGGCCTCCAAGTGCATCTCTGAGTTACTCGATCTCAGAGTCCGAATACATCCACAAACTAGCTCAATCACGGCCTCGAAGTGCATCTCTAAGTTACACGATCTTGGCCTCCAAGTGCATCTCCAAACTCGCTCTATCACGGCCTGGAAGTGCATCTCTGAGTTACTCAATCACGGTCTCCCAGTGCTTCTCCAAACTCACTCGGTCATGGCCTCCAAGTGCATCGCTGAGTCCAACTTGATCTCGGCGTCCAAGTGCATCTCCAAACTCGCTTTATCACGGCCTCCAAGTGCATCTCCAAACTCGCTTTATCACGGCCTCCAAGTGCATCTCCAAACTCACTCCATCGGTCGCGGCCTCCAAGTACATCTCCCATTTCACCCGATCACGGCGTCCAAGTGCATCTCTAAGTTCTCTCAATCAGCGACTCCAGGTGCTCCTGCGATTATGCTCCAGTACCGTCTGCAGCCAGATTGGCCATATGTATATATATAGAGAGACCTAGATAGTTAATACATGCCATATTATGATGTAGTGAATCTTGTGACTCTAACAAAGACAAATCTGATACACAAAATGCCTTGTGGTTATGGAACTCTAAAAACCACTGCTGTGAGAATACGACACTAAATCTCCCGCAAAGCTGCGCAGAGGTCTCAAGCTGCTCTTGAAGTCCCAGCTATTTCAAAATTTGACTATCCTATAAGTCAAATCTCGTAGCATCTTGAATGCACCTCCATAACTGCAGGTGCTTTCAGAAGCGCCTGAGAATGCTCTCTCAGAGTCCGAGAGCACTTTGCTTAGCTCCAGGGGGGCCTGGGAGCATCTGGAATCACTTGGGAGCACCGATGAGGTCCACCGGAGTGTCTGGGAGGTTTGCATGTGGCTTCCGGACTGATTTACATTTTGCTGATGTACATTCAGGGGTCAACTCATAATGATGGGAATGAAAGGAAGACAAGCATTCTTGGGTGATGCTGAACTCGATGTATGGTGACCTCAGTGTATGCTGTACTCGGTGTATGCTGAACCCAGTGTATGCTATACTCAGTGTAGGCTGTACTTGGGGTGAGCTCATGATCATGACATGGTAAGTAGAGAGGAATGACTTGACTTTGTATTCTGTAATGATGGTAGAGTTGTGGATGACAAACAGCCAGATAGGGGATGAATATGAGCATGACATGGAGAATACAAGTAGAGATGAGAAATCTGGAGTCCAATTTGCGTCATAGGGTTGGGAAGACCATGTCTTGGTAATATTACATGCCGGGTCAGGACTTGTACCTGCTTTATCAGAGATGGAAAATTGACTGGTACATGAAGCTCCCTCAAGTCCCAGCTTCTCATGATGATTTCCCTCGTACCCACTCATCACTGCTGTTCTTGTCCCCAACTCTACCATTACCTAAAAACAAGATGCTAAGATATCGCTTTCTATCACTCCATGTCATGATCAAGAGTTGACACCGAGTACCGTATACACCGAGTACAGCATACCCCAAGTACACCACACACTGAGTATTGCCTTCACGACATGCTGTTACATCTCAAGATCAACTATCTCCCACTCCCACCCAGTCTCTCATCTCTTGACAGATCATGTTGTACCCAATTCTCTCCATTCCCACAATTCCAAATTAGTCAATGAATTGAGTCTCAGCTCATGTCGTACCTCCCTCACAAATTACCGCCTACCTATTGACCACCTCCAAGTACTGCGTCAATATTTCCCCATTATGGCCTTGAAGTGCATCTCCAATCTCGCATGATTATATTCTCCAAGGGTATCTCCAAACACACACAAATATGGCTTCCAAATTCGCTGAATCACAGCCTCGGAGTGTATCTCTATGTTCAGTCAATTGCACTGTGGCGACACAGTAGAACTAGAATGCAGACAAGGTATAATTGATACCATGTGGCACCTTGCCCGGTATCTAAATGCAATCCGTGACAAAGAGCGATTCTAGCAGATGCGGCATTGGGAGAGGGTGAGAGGATATGATGCAATACCCAGCCATGATGAACCAAACAAATTGCATAGGTCTTTCAATGCTTGGCAAGAGTGGGTGAGGATCCATACAAATTGTGGAGATCTATGAAAGCTCGGCAGGAGTGCTTCAACCCCAGAACTGGAAAAGATACTGCAAAATTTATATAATGTGATGACCTCTATCTGTCCCGGGGTCTCCGAAACATATACTGCCTGTTGTTGAGTCCATCTCCATCATTTCTGAATCTCCGTGTGCATATGTATAGAGAGAAGCAGAAAATTCATGTAATATTAGACTGTAGCGAATCTTGTGACTGTACCTAGTATTAGTGACAGTTTCAACTTGCTCAAACGGTTCCTGGTAAAGATTGTGATCCAAACTGAATCGTTGCAATAGGTTTTACTACACAAAATTCCGGACCGTTGCAATTGGGCCGGTTTTACCACCAACAGCCCGCAGTTTCAATCTCACTACTTTGTCTCGAATTAAGTATTTGAGTTCTGATTGTATCATGACATGAGCCAGATGTAGTTTGTTCAGTTTTAGCCGCTCTTTTACCTCCCGCTTTCAGATTGGCGATCCGACCAATATTTGTGCAGTAGCTATGCTAAACCCGCAAATTTCGCTTAAAATCTGCCCTTATTTTACAGCCGCACAACAAATATGAGTCAGATCGCAAATCTGAATGGTGGAGGTAAAAGCGCTCGTAAAGCTGCACAATCAACATGATCATCATGTTATCATACGATCAAAACTCAAAAACTTAACTGCAATCAAACTTGAAGGAACAGTAAAGTTGAAACCGCGGTCCGGTTCCAACCCAGCCAATACCCATGGCTCTGTGTCCAGTCTGCGTAACATTCTGCCAAGACAAAGCTGGTCAGGTTTTTGCATCGGTCTCAAACCAAACCAAACCGATTTTCTGTTCCCAACCCGGACCACAGGCAGGTTACCTTGACCCGTTGCTAACACTAACTGTACCAAAGACCAATATAATAGATGATATGCCTTGTGGTTATGGAACCTTAAGAACCACTGGTGTGAGAATATGGCAACAACTCTCCCACAGAACTTGGGAAGTGATCGCAGCTGCTCTCAATATCTCCTGCAGACAAGCACAGACATTTCAGCAGCTCGAACATTTCACTATCGTAATAGTCAACTCTCATAGCACCCTGAATGCACCTCCATCACAGCAGGTGCTGTCAGGAGGATGAGACAGTTCTCCTGCAGAGTGTTAGACCACTTTGCCATGCTCCAGAGGTGGGTGGTAGCATCTACTAATGCTTGGAAGCACTGTTGAGAGTTACCGGAGTTTCTGGGAGGTTTGCATACGGCATCTGGACCATATTATCCTTTGCTAATGCATTGGTCTCTGACCTCATGGCTGCTGCCATCAGGTTGCTCAATTGGATGATAAAATGATCCACATCCATGTTTGCAGTAAACACACTTTGATATGTTGTTTTGACAGTAGTAATACCAATTGTTGACTTTACAATATCTCATGCCAGTGAAGGGGAGCAACTCTTAAATCCCATAAGCGAACCATATCCATTTACTGAAAAGGGATATCAGTATGAGGGCACCTACTCCAGTATCAGGCCATGTAGGCATATGTACGGTAATTATAGGTATAAGGTTTCAAACATAGATTCAAGTGATAGTTAATCGGTACATAGATAAGATTATGGCAGGATATCTAAATCTTGAGGTGAGCCAACCTCATAGATTGGCCAATACCCTGACCTGGGTGCAGTGCCGCTATTTCCTCTATCTCCCAGTTCAATTCATCTTGCCCTGCATGTGTATCTCCAATCATGCTGTATCATTGCCTACAGGTAAATCTCTAAACTTGCTTGATTACCATCACCAGGTGTATTTGCAATCTTACACTAACATGTCCTCAATGTTCGCCCACAGTTGTCCTCCAGGTGCTTGTCAGAGGTCACTGCATCAGCAACAACCTTCATTTCTGTTAGAAACTCCTGGGTATTCAGAATGGCTCAAATGGCTCTGATAGGACCTCTTACTCTCAGACAGTGATTTCCATGCTTCCCATCACCCAGCAGATGGGTTGTGTTCCATACTGACCTTCTTTACTTTCCACCCAGAATATGCTGACTTATACGCAGTCAGAATGCCACGTGTTTTACACTCTTTGAAGAGGCTGCAGTTATGCAGTAGCCATTTGCACAACGGCTGAAGATGTTTATGCTGTTCTCCAGCAAAGTGCCAAACATTACCTTTCCGCTATTGCTATATATTGGATACCACACTCTCCCCATACATGTTCAGCATGGAGATGCTGTCACATATTACAATACAGTCTTTGTTTCGGATACATCGCTTGCCGTTCCATTTGCTTTGCCTTCATTATATTTGACAGGTCTGAAATATACTGTCCAAGCTTCACACTCTCTAGTGCTATGCCCTCAGTCCTGCACATTCTGCGTTGATCCGTCATCGGCTTGCGATACTTCTTCTTCCTTATCTGCATCCGCATCATCGCCATCCTTGCCCTCATACCCATCACCATTACTGGTTCCCAGGTCAAACGCACTATGCCCTCAGTCCTCCACATACTGCGTTGATCGATCATCAGTGTGTGATGTTTCTTCTGGCATATTCATTACCGCATCCTCTCCATCCTCGCCCTCATACAGGTCGACATCACTGGTGGTCAAGTCAAACATCTCTAGTTCAGTTGCCACCCATTGTCGCCGGCAGGTCATGGGGCTGACATAGTCCTTGTTGTTTTCGTCACCTTCATATTGGTAATCCTAACTGCCCCCTGCCATCCCGAAATGCAGTTCGTCAGCCGTGCAACTGTTGTTTACTGGGATCTTTGTGTCAGTGCTTTCGATCTCAGGCTGCTCAAGCACCACTTCAGAGCTCAATTAGTCAAGTAGAATAGCATTGTCAACAGGCACTGCTTCCACACCAATGACCATGGCAGGTGTGGGGTTCTCCACCTGTTCGATCTGATGCCTGATGGTAGCAAGAGTGTTTATAGACACCTGCTGTTGGTAGCACTCTGGTAGTGTGTTCCTGGTATTGATCAAGACTATATGTGTGGCTGCAACCCCAGGTGAGGTTAACAACTTGCGACCCATTGCAGCGCAGCAGGATACATTCTTTCCACCGTCATTCTTGTAGTTGAAGTAGTCTGAGCGATCTTGTCTGTCTACATTGAGCTTTGACTTGGAAGCTTTCGGATGAACACAATGTTCTTTTGCCACTCCAGAAGAGCATGGTGCAATGCGGTTCAGGTAAATGCGATCAGAGGTGAGAGTTTATGACAATCTCTGTTGTCAATCATGGCAAAAAAAAAATCCATCAGCATACTCACCGCAGTTATTTGCCCAATAATAATATTTGAGGTAGATACATCCTGGGATTACTTGTGCAAGGAAATAAAGTGGACCCTGGCCATTCGTTAGCAGTTTTCGACTCTCTCTGTGTTGCATTAGGACCAAGTTCACCCCCTTCCACACACTCTGCTACATGAAAAAGATACTAACTGTCTGCCGGAAGGGAATCAATGAGTTCCAAATGCTTTGCATTGGATCCACTGTGGTGGACATCATGAAGTTCTGATATGTTGTCCCTTGCTGATTGAATAAAATGGAATTTATCTTTATCGACTGGTACTTGAACAAGGTTCTTGTTTGAGTGTGTAATATTCAACATGGGCTGTTGCTTCAGCATATCTTTTTCATAGTCTCCTTTGTGCGTATCTCAAATGCTATGGACCAAATGTTGTTATGCTGCATAGCGGTGTTTCAGTACTTCTCGATTATCCGCCAGTGGGGAGCATCAGCTAATACTTGCGTAACATATCACTTTGCATCAATCACCATGGCCAAGTCGCTTGTACTCATAACTGGTAGTCTGTTCCACACAAGGCGCTCCAGGAGTCTGGCAGATGCAAATACAAAACGTGTCATGTCTGACTGAGCAAATCGATCAATGTTTCGACTGCCAGAAACAACTGATTCAGGTGTAGACACTGCCTATCGTAGCATGTGCCACTGCCTCTGACTCAGATTTCTTCCTGTCCCTCGTGTTCGCAGTTGATTTTTACTGAATGCGCAGTCTTCTGGATCAGGGGTGTGGGTGGGCGGATTTTCAACGCCACTGAGTGAAGAGGGAGTACTAATGACAGTTGCAGGGCTGGATACAACGCAATGTATTGTGTTTGTCTCTGAAGTTCCTCTAGAAGCTAGTGTGCTATGACTGCTTGTACCCAGCATAACAGTTTAAATATTGATTAACCGTTGCTATGTAGTACAGTAGGTAGAAGTCACGCTTTGAGTAGTATCTACAACGAGAGAATTGTTCAACAAAGATGAGGAGGTAGAGTTCTGACCTTAGATTGCAAAAGCTACGGAACTCCCTCCTTGAGAGGAATCCCTCTTGTCAGCCAGAACAGAAAAGGTTCTCTTAGCAGGGGGAAGTTGAAAATTACCTGAATGCATACAATTTGGTTGATTCTGATGATTTGCAAGACTTCGAACATTTCGTACAACTGGGGTCATGTCAGGGTGCGGGCTTTCAGAAGGCATAGTCGGATATAGATGTTTGATGTTAAGAATGTAGGAATAATTTACTCTGCAGGCATAAGCGATAGCAGGCAATGTAGACTCCTCTTTGAGTGACAAGGGAGGGATTCAACAACAAAGGAAGGATTAGTGTAGACCTCGCTGGACTCTAAATTGTGACAATACTCGGTAATGAGATCCTTTTCAATGCATTCTATTATGCACTTAACAGCCATCAAATTTAACTAGTGTTGGCAATGGTTCCGGATCGTCACTTCGGGTCCCAGTCTGGATCCAAACCGAACCATTATCAATTTGGCGGTCCGGGTTGTCAATAAACCTGAACTGTCAACTCGGGTATGCTTCAAAGGTAAACTCCCAACCCGTCTGAATTGGGCAGGTTGTCAGCGGGTCGCCCAGCGGATCCATCTATAGATTCAAATAAGCCTGTTGTTTTTGGAGTTTGTTAATAGTATCTTATCAAAATAGCATTTTCAACAACCAATATTATGTTTCGGTATGCTTTGCAGCTTACAATATAGATAAAGTTGGAATCGGTGTTTTACCTTTGGTATATTGTATTTTTGCCAATAATGGCGGTCAATAATTCCATTATGAACACGATGATTAGCGCGATGACTTGATTACCAAATATGCAACAACTAAAACTGTTGACGCTCCATTGACACTTATTGCCAGGATGCAGCAGAGAGCATTTCACTGTTGTTTTTGCCAGTAAAGGCTGGCAATATATCATAAATGGATGTCTACAACCAATCGGAACATAAATCAGCCAAGATGTGAAGCTTAAAATCGTTGGCGTTCAGTTGACACTCATTCTCAGAATGCGGCATGGAGCATGTCGCTGTAGTTTTTCCCAGTAAAGGCTGCCAATGTCTGAAAAATGGATATCGGCAACCAATCTGAACATAAATTAGCCTAGATGCGAAGCAACAAATCATTGACGCTGGGTTGACGATCATTCTCAGAATGGGGCGGTAACCGTGTTGCTGTCTCTTTTGCCAATGAAAGCTGCCGATACATCGGTTATGCCTATCAGTGACCAAAGCACTATGTAATTACTGCACTTACATAATCACAAATCGTTGATGCTCCATTGATGTTCATTTTACTGTATTTTCCATTCAACATCTGTTGTCATTGACAGTAGTTTTCATGATGATTTGAACTTATTGGTAGTCTTTCTGCCAGATTAAGCCTTGGCCCTGTGGCAAAGCCGAGACCAGTAAAATTCTTGCACTTTTCACTCGCACAGGACTAAATTTTATGTACCTTGCCAAAAGCTTCATTGCGGCTGCTATACATCTGTTTATCAACCGATATTCACAAGCTTCTGCTCACCATTCGCCCATGATATATTTCTAAATAAAACACTCCGTCAAGATACATAAAGAAGCTGGTGAAACATTGACGCATTTTGTCCTACTTTTTCTTCACTCCCTTGTTCCTTCTCGTTTCGATTGCATTGACCGTCACCAACACCATTTCAGCATGTCTCTTTGTCTTCCGTGTAGGCCGAATCAATCCGGAAACATTTGGCGCGACGCTCACATCCCGCCGCTCTGGGCATTCCGGATCCTTGATGCTGTTGTCTTGCTCCATATCGGATTCAATGTCCGCTGCACAATCATCTTCGCTGTCATTTGGATTATTGAAGTCCCCATTCCAGTTAAGCCAATCTTCAGTGTCCGAAATGCTTTCAGGTGCGGTATCCTCATCACTTTCGACTGGATGACGGTTAATTCTTCGGATTTGGCGGACATTTAAGATTTGAGTTTGTTCTCCAGGGAGGTCTTTGCAGACAAAGGTGGTGGCAAAGGAGATCTTTCTGCCAATTTGAATGCATCCACACCATCATGTTGAAAGAGTGACCAGGATGCTTTGACAATCTCCTCGGTGTCTGAAATGTATACCACTCCAGTCATCTGGTTATTTTGAACACGAGATTCCTTCTGTGTAGCACATATGTTTTGGCTGCCCTGCCACATCCCCAAAAAGTCGTGACCCTTGGCCATTGTGTGCAGGTTCCTTTCGTCCACCTCTTTCTTTATTTCCGAGTTGTTTTCTGTATTAGTGGTATCCAATTCTGGGTCAGTGCCTGCCAAAATCCCGTTATTGGCTCAAGCGAACTGCCTTACAACGACTTCGTCATGAAGGGTGTCGCCAGTTGTTTTTGATTGCCTCCAGCTGATAAAATCTCGGCCAAGGGAAAAACTGGCCTCCACTCCGACACCATGTGGTATGATAGAGAATATGTCACACGCCACATTGGAGAGATCGGTGTACTGTGAGTGCATTTCTTCCTGTTGACACCACCAGCTGATTATGTCCAGTATCCAAAATGTACTTCTAAACTCCATTAGGTCGGAGTGGTAATCATTGAGATTTGGATTGATTTGCCCCCAGTTCTTTGGTGCTTCAGGCGGCAAATTCAAATTGAGCCTGACGGCAGTCAATAAGCGCGCAGCGCGATCCCTTTATCTGGGTGTTGTCACAGCCACATTGTTAGGCATTAAGTATTCTTGATCATCCCTGGACAAATCATGTGCATCAAAAGATGATTGACAGGATCCCGAAGCCATTGCAGAGGAGATGGGATTGCTGCTTGGTAAGTTTTGGAGTTTATTGATGGGTACGAATTGATGTTTGGTGCAGTATTCATTCTCCGCATACTTCAGAATGGTCTCTTGGTATTTGGTACTATAGAATGTCTCATCCTCAGAATTGATATCCATTCCTTTGCCCCACTTTCCAAACGATCGCAACTTCCGGAAATGATGGAAGACATGTGCAGAAATGGGAAGCATGCCCATCGTTGGAATCACTTCAGCGTAGTATTCACACAGCTTCTGTCGAGCTAACTTCACCCTGAAGAACAAGTCTTCTTTCCATTGAGTTTTCTTCTTAGCCAATGCTCGCATCACACCATCCATGTGATCAATCAGGTCATTGTACACTGTGATAACGTGATGCAATGTGACTGTATGACTCTTCGACATCCGCAGGGTGCAATATCGGAATGGCCTCAATACTCCCATGTTATACTTCACAATCATCCATTCATCTTGAGTTGTGAACAGTGGCCGGTATTCAGTGTATTTTGATTTGTGAAGCCCCTCACATGTGAATTCCCATACTCGGTAGACCCATTTGAGTATCTCCCGTGTAGAGTTTCAATGTGTCTTCACATCCATAATTGGAAATACCACAATGCGGACTTTCGCTTATTGACAGTAAATAAACTCGTTTCGACGACCAGGTGTCAGCGTAATCAATACAACAAGCATTCTCTGCTATATGAAGGTTAGTTTCAGGACTTTCAAAATATCATGAAATACTTACTGTCTCAATTATCTTTGCCAAACCTGGTATCATGGCCGACACCTTATTGATTATAGCACTGCCCACTTTTCGAAGTCTTTGACTCTTCCCAATGTCTATCCGTTCATTCTCTCCACAATGCTGAGCGTGCTCTAGGGCTTCTCAAGACTTGGTGCAGCCTTTTACACCGAAACTACTCATTAATGCACTGAAAGCGAGCTGTATGACATGCACCATGCAAAGTATGTGGTTCCTCAATGCAGGCCACTCGATTCCAGAGGCCTCAAGTGTTGATTGCAGCTCGTGTATCATCGAGTGATTTGAGGTAGCATCATCCGTCGTAATACCAAGCAAATGGCAGTCCGTGAGCTCAGAATGATACAGTACATTCTTCAAATGTATGGCTATCCTAGCTGCACTATGTTGGCTCTTGACCTATCATCCATGATTTGCTTTCGAAACTGGAACAGAACAGGCGATCAACCTCATCGAAAGCGAGTTCAACATCTAGCAATGCCTAATTTCAATCCATATAGTAAACAGTGACTGACGTTATGACTGATTTGTTTGTTGATGTCCATCCGTCCAAAGCTAATCTAACTTTGTTTCGTGACGGCAATTGCTTCTTAATTGCATCCACTGTCAGTGCATATTCCCTATGGCAAATGTTGCACAGGGTTGTAGCGGACGGCAGCCCTAGATAGTCGCGTAACGTCTTCTATGACCATATAGCTCGAGGTTTTGATATTGCGTTCCATGGAATATGAGCTGAAACAAATCCTAACATGAAGTATCGATTCCACGTGTCTTGGTGAAATTCGGAAGTTTCAAAGTCCTTATCTGACAATTGGGAACGTTTTGTCTGTCATTTCAATCAATATGGATCAAACTGGATGTCAAATCTGATTTTCCTCTGCAAACTTACTATTGTGATTCCTTGACTTCCTTGCCTCTTCAAGATGGCTAAAGCTGTTTCATCAACTGTTGAACTAGTCAATTCAGTAACCTCTGTGTCTGTTAATTCATTTAACTTTGCGATGTGAGGATTTGCAACCAAGTGTTTCCCCATTGAGCTGGTCCTGTATTCTGATGGATGGCGAAGATCATGATGACAAATGATACATATGATGCCAGGGCTGCCAGTGGCTTCAATTCTGCGGTGTAAACTGAATTGCCACAACAGCGTATGTCTTGAATTATTCCAAGCAATAGGCCACTTCAGACCTTCATTCATTGAAGGCCACCAAGCATCGAAAATAATTTACAAGGTAAGGTCGCGCAAATCACCAATAAAGACACGTTTATTTTTGGAAGAGATCATAACCTCGAGCAGCGAAGTGTTCAAAGATTTTGAATCTGACAAAGTGGTAAGAATTGGAAAGCTGCGTGACCCAACTCGAAAGACTGCCAAAACTAATAATACAGTAAAGTAGACTGGGTTCTTAAATATTGACTCTACAACTACAAGCAAAAAAATCAGATCTGTAAGACATTGCATGCAGATTGTGGAAGTTGTATACAAGGACAGATTGCGAAGACGGACTGCATAAAACTCGATTTAGGAACAGCACAATGCAGTTCATTGCTGTGTAGTGTTCTGTGCATCCACCAAAATTATTGACGCTGGGTGGGTGCTCAATTGTAGGAGCCGGATGCGATATCATCACTAGCATTTTTGCCATTCAAGGCTGCCGATAAGTTCATTGTGGGTTATCTGCGTTCCATTGCCGTTACATTATCCAAGATGCAAGATCAAAAATCGTTGACACTCCGTTGACGCTCATTGTGGGATATGTTTACAATCTTGTCGTAAGCATTTGTGCCTAGAAAAGAGGCCAATAGTTCGATTATGGGTCGATGTCGCCGCACAACCCTTGCATTTTCCAAGATGCAAGGCCAGAAGTCATTGACGCTGCGTTAACGCTCATTTTTAGGACATACTAGCGATGTAGTCGCAATCAATTTCGCGTAGAGAGTTGGCCAATAGTTCGATAATAGTTTAATGTTGCCATGCAGCCCTTGCATTCTCCATGATGCAAGGCCAAAAGTCGTTAACGCACTATTGACGCTCATGTTTATGACATAGTCCCAATGTTGTCAGAACCATGTTTTGCCTAGAAAGGCGGGCAATAGTTCGAATATGAGTCAAGGTTGCAGCAAAACCCTCTGGATTTTCAATGATGCAATGCCAAAAATGGCTGACGCTCCATTGACATTCATTTTTAGGAGGTACTAGCGATATCGTCTGTAGCATTTTTACCCATAAAGGCTGCCAATATTATGATTATAGCTAATTGCTGTTGCACAGCCCAGTTATTATCCAGGATGTAAGACCTGAAATCGTTCACGCTCTGTTGACGCTCATTTCTATGATGGGGCAAGGTGAGTGTGACTTGCCATTTTCCCTACTAAGCCGGCTAATACTTCTTCTTTGGATGGATGCGTCTATGCAGCCGGGTGATTGCTGAATAGATATGACTATACATCGTTGACGCTCCATTGACGCTCACCTTTGAGCTCATCTTAGAGACATACTAACAGTCATTGGGTGCTTAACAATTGTACAAAAAATGCATACAGCCTCTATTGGCAGTCAGTATACAGTTTCTATGTAATATCATTTGAATCCAAGATCTTTGAGAAATCTCAGTTTCTGAGCCATAACAATACACGTCATTTACATGATTAGTGACGTAGCTCCATCGCGTTTCAACACTTTTGGCCGGCAATTTACGGCATAAAAATCCATGCTTTAGTTTTTGATATTTATAGCCTGACGTCCTCACCATTCCTTATCAATCTCATTCTCCTCGATTTCCATGACATACCATAAGCAATTTTCAATTTCTCGACCATGTGCAGGAGGTCAGAGCGAAGAGATAAGTAGTTGGCTGCATGGATCAATGCAGCCTGTCGGCTGTCATTTGTCCGAGTTCCACATGTGCTTTGACCGCTGCTTCTATGAGTCGTTTGACATCATTGACTTAAACTTTGTTAGTAAATCTCGTCTCACATTTAGGTTTTGCTTTATCATTTAGCAGTAACATGCAATACCATATAGAGATCATTGTTCGTCAATCAACATGATTTGGATTCTAGAACATTCGGATGGCCCATACGACCCTTGCACACACACTGACGAATAATCCTGTCTTACAATTTGGTCACTGAAATCCAGAAAAAGCTGACACATAACAAAACAGATTCGCAAATTGCTTTTACATGAGATACATTGTCAAAAATTGCTCTTTCGCTATCTACACTTCCAGTGATGCAGGAGCTGTCACCATGTCTTCGTCCGAATCCGATATCTATATGGTAATTAACCAGGGATGCTATATGGCGGGGTAAAAGCTTACTAATTGAACTGGCTTCGCAATCCCTATCTGTGACGAATCGGGCACCGCGGCGGACATTGGCCGTATTGTGTGATTGTCTGCCTGATGTTCCTCTGAACCCAGCCTCATTTGACTACTTCCCTGTCAAAAAGTCACTTGCGGTATTTGTGATTATCCAGGGATAATGTCAAGAGCCTACATAAGCTCTCCATATGTTGTCGGTGATGGTGTGGCTGCAGTCGAGTCTGTTTGGGGCTTCCCAACAGCCAGAACCTTCAATTCAGTCATCCCGTACTTCATATCTCTCTCACGGAAGTTGTCAGTAGCATCCCCCCACCCCGGTTGCATCAGTTCGTCAACCCTCATCTGCATCTGCCGAAAGCTCTCCATGTTGTGCTGTACCGTTTTGGAGATTGTGCGCATCACCCATCCAGGTTCATCATCCTTGCTCAGCTTGTCATGCCCTGTATTTGCTTCATCATCATCCTCGTCTTCCCCATCCTCCTCATCTTCGGAACTTGCAAGATCGCTCAGACTCTCTCAGATAGCACTTAACATCTCCTCAAATGTTATTTCAAGGTTTGTGGTTGTCGATCATCGGTTTTCAACATTTCCCATATGTTTCTGCTCTTGCATCGTCGCTGTCACTGGGTCTCAAACTCACTGTGTTGCCACTGCGGTCTTTCGTTCCACATAATCCTCAATCGATTTCTCTCTCTCTTCGTTGCCTAAGAAGTGCATTTCCTGTCATTTCGCCACCGTAAGCTTCTTTTTGGATCGTCAGCTGCGCAATGCTCCCAATGCTCAGACCCTTTCTGCCTGCAAGCCACTCTTGTCTTTATTCGCCTGATGACGTTGTCGTGTGGAATGCTTCGTCGATTTGTCATATTTGTTCGCCGGAAGTTGCGAAAAGTTCTTTTTCGAAGTATTGACCATTGTATCTTGTATTGACCTTGTTGTTGGGCATGATGTTGGATGTTGCAAGAAATGGACCACATGGAGGCAAGCGCCGTCTTTAATGTCAAGGTTGGTAGGTTTCATTAATTCGAACAAAGCAAAATCAGCGTTTTGACCGTCACTTCATTCGGAATTGTCATCCTAACAGTACATTATGACTTGATAGTTACCTTGTGATTCATGTAAGATCCCGGCAATGTCTTGAGACCAACATCACCAGACGTCCTTTCCGTCGCAGAATGTCTTTTTTATATCTATCAAACATGAGATACCAGCCGTTGTTCATCACGATATATCCCTGTAAACAAAAAAAAACATCGGACCGACTTACTGAAATTGCGCAACCGTTGGAATCCCCTGCAGCTATACGCAGTGCACCTATATGCAGCAGGACTCAGCTTGAATTGAACGTGCAAGTTGGCTGTCACTCATTCCATTTTGACTTGTAGCTCACTATACACTTCCCACTTCTTTTCGTGATCATCTTCCTCACGTTTCTACAAAAGCAAGCCATGGCTCCAGAAACACTTCCCTCAGGTGCGATTGGAGCCAAATCGAGCCGAACGACAGGCGCTTCATGCAATGCCCCGCTCGGTGAGACACAGCTAGAGTTAGCAACGGTTCCATATTTGGAACCGGCCAGTTTTATTGGTCTGCGTGGCAACGGCCTTACCACATCAACAATCGACGATTTTTTAAGCAAACTGTTCAATTAAGTCCATCAATATTAATCAGATAATTTAGAGCTTGGTATATAAAATATGCAGCTTTGCATGGCGCATCTTTTGGTCGACTCGGATTTTCGATATCTTCAAACCTCAGCAAGTGGTGGCTCAAAAACATCGTTTTCAGGCCAAAAATGACTGTATTTTCAAAGCTGCTTGCTACGTTTTAAAGATATTGAACATTGGAGAGCACCAAAAGATGCGCCATGCAAAGCTGCATATTTCACATACCAAGCACTAAATAATCTGATCAATATTGGTGGACTTAATTGAGGGAACCGTTTCGCAAAAACCGGAACGGAACCGGCCGGTTCCGGGTTTTCTTGGAACCGCTATAGTAGAAACGGTCCAAAAATGAAACCGTTGCTAACACTAGACACAGCAGCAATACAGACACCAGTTAGTCCACCGCGATGCTGCAATTGTAGCCACCGGAAGCACAACCCAGGACGCACATTTAAAAATGGGTTGTAAAACCAGAAGCAGCAAGAATAAGAAGCAGCAAGCGACCGGATGTGAGTCAATCCATATCTGTTTAGATGACGGTCAACTAAGAATATAACGCACAGTTGGGGTACATAGACAGCTATGTGACCAATTTATCGCTTCCTGTAACGGCAAACCTCCATGGTCAACCAAGGCATTTGTCCATACACCCCGCGAAATTGAACATCAAGATGTTATCAGTTCTGGGATTTTCGCAGATGAGATTCATGATAAATGTCCCCGGGAATGGACAAAACAGGTTCAAAAGCCCTTAGAGGAGGCTACGGAGTGGTATATGGTTGAAGTAATACCCGAATCACACTTTAGATGCAGCAACTCATTTGTTGGAGGTTTTCAACATGTCAGCTACTATGGCAAGACAAGGAGGTTTGGTACAGCTTGAACAGTCCGACATGCGTCTTGCCTTGAATATAGCCAAAATGGCCAAAAGAGTGTTTTCACGTGCTGCAATAGAGCAAACACAACAACTAATCAAGAAACCTCGCGCCGAAGTCCGACAAGAAAAGAAGTGGGGTGTTGAGTTTCCCAGGCATATCAAGGTAAGGCCTGCGATCCAAAGACACCCGGCAATGGTTCGCGAAAATCAAACGGACAGCTGCCTTTCCTGCCAAAATGGCACCACACAAAATCCACAGACACGCTGGAGGTGCAAAGACAAGGGTGCACTTCCACCACGACATTCGCAACCTCGGCCCGGAATGCGACCCGTGCCATCTGATGACGATGAGAGCTCCGGAACAGATAGTGTGCCACCCGCATATGTGTATAAATATACTCTGCTTACCAGCGCTCGATTTTTGCCAACGATCGCATGCGCGATAAATATTATATTCCAGATTTGCTAACTCATGATGGTCCATTCACAGGTTAGTACACTATCAGCTGCATGGTAATGCTGCTGACACCCATTTTGATGACGAGGGCACCTTTTTGAGTGAATCTGACAGCGAAGACGAGAGTTGACTGAAGGGAACGGAATTTTTGAGTATTATCATTATCTACAATTAGGGGACACTTTAAAGTATATTTTAAAGGGTATATTTATATGCATCATTAAAGAACAATGTAGTGATAAAGGAGAACGTACATGAATAGCACAGAACGGCTGCCACAATACCATTATTGATATACTATGCAAAAGTGAATGGTTTCATATTGCGGATACGCCCATGGCAAAATGAGCGTCAACGGAGGGTCAACAATGTATGGCTTAGCATCATGGTTACTGTGCATGGGGATTGGCCGTAGAGATTTGTAAATGACGTACATACTGCCTTAATCGGCAAGAGAGATATCGATATGCTCCCTGCCTGATTCTGGAATTGATCGTCAACAGAGCGTCAACGATTTTTGGTCTTGTAAGTCAGGTAATTAACCAGAGACTTAGCGATTTTGATGCATACTGAAAGTATTGGCCGCCTTTAGAGGCCAAAAAGAAAGCGGCACGCTCCCTACCCGATCATGAAAATGAGCGTCAATGAAGCGTCAACGATTGTTGGCCTTGCATCATGGTTATTCAAAGCACGATGTGGCCGTTAATGGCTATATACAAAGTTGTGACCAGTTTTATATGCTAAAATGCTCAGTATTACTGAGTTGCAGCTTTGAAAATGAACTAAATTGTGGTTGTCCGGGAGGCTGTCGCGGGAACGTTGCGTGTTATCTGCCTATACAGGCTGCCAATTCCCGGTATATAGATGTCTGCGATCATTCGCCAATTAGATTACCCAAGATGCACGACCAAGAATTGTTGATGCTCCGTTGACGCTCATTTTCAGAATGGGGCAGGGAGTGTGTCACTTCCTCTTTTGCTTGTAAAGGCAGCCTGTACCTCATTTATGAACGTCTGCATCCAATTGCCACTCAGATTACCCAAGATGCAAGACCAAAAATCATTGACTCACCGTTGACTCTCATTTCCAGGATGGGGCAGGGAGCATTTCTCACTTGTCTTTGACTATAAAGGCGGCCAATATATCCGAAGAGAACAACGATATACCAATGTCAATATTTTGCGATTAGCAATAGGATATCTAAATGCGACCATAAATAGAATTACCCGAAAACCGGAACCGGAGATTGGAACCAACAGGTCTTGCCAAACCCGGCAAAACCCGCTGGTTGACAGGTACGTGTCCGGGTTTGGCCTGCCAAGATGCAGGTGGTTTGGTTTTTGGACAGGTTTGGAACCAAACTGAACCGTTTTAGCGGTCCGAGCCTGGACCTCTGGCGGATTACCCGGACCCGTTGCTACACTTGATTTAGCTCAGATTGAACTCAGCATTGATATTCACTATTACAGTGACATCTGAAGGCTTATTTGAATCTCTTGCAGGGTGCTTATTCCTTCTTGGTGAAGTTATCGTAGTATTGCAATTGTTCCTAGTACGATACATCGAATGATCGATATTTATAACTTCCGCTTCACGGTTGAAGTCCTTCTTTGGAAGAGATAGAGGCATCGCAAAGCGAAAAATGACATATCCTGTATCCTGTGATATCAGTAATATCTCCTTTTTCCACTGCTAGGAGTGTTGTTCGCTGTCTTTGATGGTTGTACAGTTTGAACAATCTAAGAACTACGCAGTTTGCTCAGAGTTGCATGAGGTCTGAGCTGTAACAGTGGTCCGTGATGCAAAAGCAACGGCCACTGTCGTAAACTTCCATGTCCCTGAGTACTAACTCTCGTCTCGAGGCATATGATTCAGGAGCCACCTGGTGGTAGAGTAAGATGAAGGATGGGCCGTTTTGCATTTGTTATCCAACAAAATGCAGCATATGAACAATAATTATCATATTTCACAAGTTGAACTGATAAATCACATGAACTCGAGTATATATATCCCTTCTTCCCCCCTACACCTCAATGCTGTTTCCCTCCCGTAATAAACCCACTGCCAGCATCCTGAAGTATCTCGATATCATGCGACATTTTCAAAATAACCCCTCTCATTCCCAAACACACCCGATGACCTACACCACTTTGTACATTCCCTCTAGGCAACCATCCGCTCCATGTAACTGTATCATAATGCTAATGCCTCAGATGTAGAATAATATTCGGCTCATAGTGATGGCACCTATGGGCAGCCACCAATGAGTTGGGAAGGCAACTGCTAATGCAAAAACGCCGACATTGGTTATATATTGACTCCTGTTATTGGATTGGGACCGTATAAAGGGATTCATCTCAGAACACATCCCTGAACTCAAACTAATATACACTGTTTGTAGTCTGAAGGATGAGAGGGCATTGGACCTCTTTAATGGTATAATCTATCTTGATCCAGTCACGTCTCCCCACTTGTCACAATTGCAGCTGATCTGGCTGCACCGCAGAAGCTGGTGTTTACCATTTCTGGAGTAGTGGGTAGTCTTCCACTTCCATATGGTGCAACTGTTTCACCGAACCCATGACCAAATGAACAATTGGAGGTGGGACAAACCCCATGTCTTTAGGGATCGAGGCTAGTGCTCTAATCCACTGACAACCAACTTGGAGAAATTTACATACACTGGCAAGTGTTTCTCTTGGTATGGTAGCAATGATTTCAGGGCAATGATTGAGCCGCAAAGCTGCCAGCAGTACATACCAAGGAACTTCCTGGCTGTTGGCTACAGAATTGGTATGAGATAATTCATGAGGATGGTGATGATGAGAACTCGGTAAATCCAGAAGCGCCGAGTACTGGAAGAATCCATCCTGGCGATGTCAATGACAATTTGGATGGCGAGGGTGAAGACGACATGCAGCACGGCAAAATAGGGAATGGCAAATGGAAGGGAACACAGGATGGGATGGAGAATGGGAAGGGGAAATGCAAGAGGAAGGGGACTGCAACACAGAAAGGGAAGGGGAAGCAAAAGGGAAATTGTAAAGGGAACGGTACTGTTGAACAAACTCCATGGGAAGATAATATCTCTTGTGCCAGTGCTTTGCAGTTGCAGAACCAAATATATGCGGCAGACTAGGACATGGAGGGCTATCTAGAGCGGGTATATTTAGAGCTGGAAGCATCGCCCAACATGTCAATTGTCCCAGATGATGATACTGACTATACCAAAGAGTTGGACGGTGAATATGACTCAGAATACGATGTTGTTGTGGATATGCGCATGGTGGATGATTTGGACACACTCTATGATGTTCATGTAGATAGTGATGTGGATATGCAAATTGACTGTGACAATGATGACAAAAGCGTACAGTGGAGAAAGACGATGAGCAGGAAGATGTCGATGAGGAGGAGGATCAGAACGAGGAGAAGCATGACAATGAGGATGATGGCAAAGAGCCTCAGACAATTGCCCAGGGAGAGATGGCAAATACATTGGCGAACGATTTAGATACCATGGTGGACAATCAGCGAATCTTGCTGCAGGAGCAATACCAGGAGATTTCCAAGCATATCCAGCAGCCACGACTGCCGGCACCAGCTGCACGTCCACAGACCACAGAGCCTCGCCCATGACCACCAACTTCGAACTCTCATCCCTTTACTAGACTCCAGTTCTTGACGCATGTAAGGCCACAATGACCTCTCCTGCCGGTGCCAACTCAGCGAGGTGCGAATGCAGCCAGAATCACCTCGGATGTGGCGGTTGATCAGCAGCTGCTTGGCAAATTGGCTGGAGGTGACAGTCTCCCCGAAGTACATCTCCCCCATGTCCCCCTCGCTGAGACATGCCCGGATGGCTCAGTAGGCAAGGTAAACCAGTCCTTTTGTTGCAGCAGATGTTATTATTGATGTGTTCCGATTACGGTGGGGTTCTTGTCTTGTTTGTTTCCTTTGTTCTAATCAATTCGTCTCAGGCATTGATTATTTCTTGGGTAGGGAGGATGTTGGATCGCTCAGGGTTTTTCCTATTTATGGGTTTTGTATTGGTTTTATTTGATTCATAGTATTATGGGACATCACGCATGCTATGTTTTTGTTACTACTGGCATGTCAGAAACCTCCTTGTGATGGTATTGAGGCTCAATAAATCTCTCAAGTTAGCTGAAAGTGTTGTGAGCATACACCCACACCAGGCTGCACAGGCCCAACATCAACTTTGGCCCCTGTCTACAGTGTATACTCCCCTCCTTGAATGTTGTCGACAATACCAGAGAAGTCCCCTTTCTGTTGCCCCGAATTTTCATTTTGAAAGAAGTTCACCTCAGACAGCAGGTGACAGAAACTCATCAAATTACACCATGCTGAACACCTTCAAGTCGAACACAAGAAGAATGTGAGTATTCGCAGCCTGCCCTGACACGTTGAACCTGCTCAGCATCATGAATTCAATGCTAACAAACATTCAGTCGAAGACTTGGACGTATCTCCCTAACTCGACATTGTTGATTACATCGCAGACTCATAGGCTCAATCACCGCCACCTCCTCTGCCAAGAACAGAAACATTCCCCTGTGCTTGCGCTCCGCTGAACAATTACATTGCTGACCCATGGGAATTGGACGCTTAGGGTTGCCTTGAGACAAACCTACAAAACAATCCCTACTACCCTTGTACACCACATGAACAGTACAAATATATCCTGTGTGGGATCATGAAGATGGGCATGAAGATGTACTATTACAATGTGCTGAAGAAAGAAAACACCGCTCTGCATGTACCATGCCTCAGGAATGGGGATGGCATGCAGAAGCTCGTGGCAAGCATGCCAGATGATCAGGCTCTAGGGGAGTGGGAACTACACTCTCTGAAGGATATGAAATGGAATGACAATCACCAATGTGCTATCAAATAATGGAGAGGAGACATCATGAAAAGCATGAGATGGTTGATGTGACACCCAGCCTACACTGAACACTGCATTTACACCCCGTAGAGTTGCTGTAACAGCGATACTCCACTGACACACATCTATACCGAAATGCCCAATGCAGACTGGTGTTGGGAGAAATGGGTTAGGAGAGATACTTGAGGATAATCATGTGCTAATCGACACTAAGTCAACACTCAGAGTGGGGCATACACCGGTTCCATTGATCTTTATTCTCTGACAGAACACATCTCTGCAATTTTGCTGGCGACAAGTACTAGTGCTAGTGTTGGCAACGGGTCCGGGTCCGGGTTTGGACAGGAAAAACAGTTTGGTTTGGTTCCAGACCCATCCGAAAAACCGAACCACTCTGTCTTGGCAGGGTTGGTACCCCGACCGCACATACACCCGCAGTTTGTTGGCTTGGTTTCACATAATGCAGAGTCCCATTTTCGCGAACTCAATTCTTGGGCTCTAATTAAGTATTTGAGTTGTGATTGTATCATAATATGATATATACGTAAAAAATGCAGTTTTAGATACTCTGTCACCTCTCATTGTCTAATTTGCGATCCAATCACGATTCGTTGGGTCGCAGTGAATAACGCCGAAAATTCAGCATATTTCGAAGCGACTCAATGAATAGCGATCAGATCGCACTTTGGAGAATGAGAGGTGACAGAGCATCTGTAACTGCATCTTTTACGTATATATCATATTTTGATACAATCACAACTCAAATACATAATTGGAGCCAAAGATCTGGGTTTGGGAAAATGTGGAACCACCCAAAAAACGGCAGGATGGGTGGAGTTCGGTTTTTTGATGAGGTAAAACCCGTTGCAACGGTTCCAGTTCGGTGCCAACCCGAATCCGGAACAGAACCGCCAATTTGGATCCGTTGCTAACACTAACTAGTGCCCTGTAACTTTGACAACTGGCAATTTATCTTCGAAGCTCTGCCAGATACCCTCAACCGACACCATCATAATGATCCCTCTCCTGCCAATTCCAATCAGAAACAACAATCGTCTTCAGAAGCGGCTGGTTGAGCAGCAGCCAACTCACCAAGAAGTGATAAACGAATAACTCCGGTGGGTACTCCATCTTCTTATCTTTATATCAAAATCCTAGTGCCGAGAGCGGGTATTACAAAGTTCTCTGGGCAGATGGTGACTTCTTTCATTGCAAACTGGTTTTAGCAGCATACCTTCCATATTGCCTCGAGTATAGTAACCTGCTTCATCTCGAGCGGCCTGCCTGATTTTGGTGCGAGTGTCCTAAGAACGAACTGCAAGATTGTGTCCCCTCTGACCAGCATCACCCCTCGCAGGATCATAACATCATTACAATGCTCAGTGATGTCAACACAATTGCTGCCAGTGCATACCTCTTGTCCTGCCATGGTCACTGAAAATTCAATGTGTTTCAACATATTCCCCGTATCGTGAGTAACCTCCAGACGCGTGACCTCCTCTATACACTGCCGAACAGCATCCTTTCGAACCTCCAGAAGTGGATTTCCACTTCATGAAGATGCAAGAACAGCTCGACAAGTTGAATGCAATCTGGATATCCATGTCTACTTACTACGACCTCACACCAAAAAATAAGTCATATGAGGCAGTTTCTCAATGGGATGGAATTGGGGATAAAGAAAACAAGCCAGTACCTGCTTGGAGTTGTAACCCAGTCTATACAAGGCGGAAGCCCTCCTCAACATCCCATATTCAGTCTTCCAATTCAGTGCATGCGGGCATTATTAGAATTCTGTATGTATACTCAATTCAAATCTCACAATAATGTAACATTAAGCTACATGGAAAACGCCTTGCATTATTTTGACACCTTCAAAGATGTTTTCTTACTCGGGCGAACCAGCAAAAATGCGAAGGTGAAAGCCAGTACCCTGATAACTGAACTCATGAAGAAGAGAAAGGTAGACGAGAAAACAAATGCTTACACTTGGACTTCGTCCAAAAAGTGGCGTGAAATAAACCCTTGGCGGGATTATATCTGCCACTAGATAGATAATTCAAATCAGTGGGATGCCAACTTCAACTTTCCGAAGATCGAGTTGATGTCTCAATAGGTCCGACAGATTTGTTGATACGGAGCCCTACAACAGTATTCTGCTGAAAAACATGAACAAGAACTTTAAATGAACCTCAAGAATGGTTTCAACGCCTCCAATCACAATATCAACTACCTGCCACAAGTGATCACTGTTCAGCGTCTGATTTTCTGTTTCCAATTCATAGACCTCAATCTCCAAACACTCACTCAGCATCGGGAGAAAAGTTCCGCCGCCTGCAAAGTTCTCCCTTCCGGTACTGATCTGGCTGCACCCCAGAGCTCAGAGTCATATGTGAAGCCCATATTCTTGGGACCACAAAACCGCTGTGATGGAAAGCAACCTAATGCTATCAGCAAAGGCTTCAGAGCATTACTTGACAATACGCAAGACTCAATGTACTGCATGGCAATATGCAGCTGCACATGGGAGTTTATGAAGTATAAGAGTCATAACAAGAGGTACATATCAGCTGAACAATTGCACGCAATGGAGTGCGAAATTCCCACAGTATTCCGGTCCCAGTTGAAGGTTTCGATGGTGAATGCATGTCTCAGGTGTGTCAATGCACAGCAAGCAAGAGCTGGCGCAGAGGGGATCGACAGAATAACTGGAAGTGGATATACCAACCCCTGGGGAGGTGGTATGGTGCGCAGAATGGGCATCTCCTGTGGCAACTGCAACAACGATTCAAAATCAGGTGCCTAAATGAGGATTAAGCTTTTATTGAGTACTGGTTAACCCTGGCACTTACCATAATCCCTGGAAACTAAGGTAACATGGATCCCATCTCAAAATTTATACAGGGGAGAAAAGCACAGGCAGCCATTACTTTGTAAGAATTCAGTGTGGGAAACATCATCGGCTGCATGCACGAAATTCCAGTGGGAGTGACTAGTTGTAGGACATGAGATGGACAGAATGAGTGATGGATTGTCAATAGTCACATACATATGGTGACTTGGAACGATGTGTATAAATAGGACAGAGAGAATTGCATTTTGTACACAGATAGAAGGAACCTGAGGAGACATTTTCGCAGTATCATCCATCGCATTGCAATACCGATGCAGGCGCGTACCCAATGAACTCATTCCGATGCATGGTTACAGTTGGTCACAACGCCAGAGTGTTCGTTGTAAATAGCAGACCGACACAGCAAGAAGGAACGGTCAAACTGCAATCAGAGGGCGATATGCAATGCAATGTGTGGTATTGATGGCCAGGGGGGGTAATCCGCCACCAGGGTGTCTCTGATGGCACTGATGGAGACATTCTGTGCCGACAGAAATGTTTTTTGCTGGTATGCACCATGCTGTCCAAGTTCGCCTCTAAACACACTAAATCATCGCCTTCAAGTGCATCTCCCAAGTCACTCAATTGCTGCATCATACTGGGCACAATTTCAGTCTCCAATTGCATCTCAAAAGTCACTTGATTAGTATATCCAAATGCTTTTCTAAATACCCTACAGTATTATCTGCATTCAGCTTGACCATATGTTACTATGTGGATGAACTCAGATAGATAATACATACCGCATTATAATGTAGCACATCTTTTTGTGATTGTGAATCTCTTATGTCAAACAAAGATGAATGAGATAGACAGAATAGCTTGTGGTTATTGAATTCTAAGAACCACCATTATGAAAATAGCTCTGCACGTTAACAGTCACCTGCAGACCTTTGACAGAAGTCACGACTGCTTTCATGATCTCCCGCAGATATGCACAGAGGTGTCAGCTTCTCCATTATTTGGCCACCCTATCTGTCAACTATTGTAGCTTGTTGAAGGTACCACTGTAGCTACTAATTCTCTCAGATGCATTTGAACATGCTCTTGCTGCATCTGTAAGTAGTTCCCATAGCTCCAGGAGGACATGAGAGACTTTTAAATTTTGTAGAGGCATTGGTAAAGTTCTCCAGAGCGTTCAACAGATTAGCTGGTTGGTTCTGGACAATCTTTCAATTTGCGAATAATAAATTTCAGTTAGTTGCATTGCATAATGTCTGCTTCACACATAACTCTACATAATTACAAGTTAACTGTATGTTGCCTTAATAGCTATTATATAATAGATGTAGTTGACAATTGTACACACCCCTGTTGCCTCTAAATTTATAATATTTGCTTATGGTGACATCACAGTGGCATTATATATGAATTCACTATTGGCTACCTGGGCTGATGTTAATTATTTAACATTCAGCTCAAGTGTCATCCCACTAAGAATTACTTGAATAGCTAACATAATAATGTTACAAATAGATGTTACGTCAGGAAAAACATATTCTCTGATGTGTAATCTGCCGTAGGCTATATGGCCTACTGTAACCTCCCATAACACCAATAACATCATATAATAAAAAACACCCCAGAGCAGTTTTCGGTAATACATGATAATACACCTGTAATTTACTGATAGCAGTACTGAATTATTACTCTAATGCAACTGTAGTGCATGTATTATATACTGCAATTAATGGATAATACTATATATTCAAGAGGTACTTTTTTATTTACTACTCTGACATGTGTACACTGTACACTCTGACTCTCATGACTCCAATAAGCTCACTCCCACACCTCTGACATACTCGCTCCCACTCCAACTCTGACCTGCTCACTTTCACCACAGATCGGCTCGTACGCACAACTCTGACATATTCACTTTCCAATCTCAGATATGCTTGGTCTCACTGCTCTGACATGATCACTCTCACCTCTGACAATGTGGCTTCGCTGAAAGCAAGCTGGTAGCGGTGGAATGCTCACTCTCACCTCTGACAATCTGGCTTTGCTGGTAGCACTGGAATGCTCACTCTCACCTCTCTGACAATCTGGCTTCGCTGGGAGCAAGCTGTTAGCAGTGGATCTGGTTTCGCTGGTAGCAGGGGATCTGGCTTTGCTGGTAGCAGTGGATCTGGCTTTGCTGGGAGCAAGCTGGTAGCGGTGGATCTTGCTTTGCTGGGAGCAAGCTGTTAGCACTTGATCTGGGAGCAAGCTGGTAGCAGTGGAATGCTCACTCTCACGTCTCTGACAATCTGGCTTCGCTGGGCACAAGCTGGTAGGGGTGAATCTAGCTTCGCTGTTAGTAGTGGATCTGACTTCGCTGGGAGCAAGCTGGTAGCAGTGCAATGCTCGCTCTCACCTCTGACAATCTGGCTTCGCTGGGAGCGAGCTGTTAGCGGTGGATCTGGGAGCAAGCTGGTAGTGGTGGAATGCACACTCTCACCTCTGACAATCAGGCTTCGCTGGGATCAAGCTTTTGGCGGGGGATCTGGCTTCGCTGGTAGCAGTAGATCTGGATTCACTGGGAGCAAGCTGCTAGTGCTGGATCTGGCTTCGCTGGGAGCAAGCTGTTAGTGCAGGATCTGGCTTCGCTGGGAGCAAGCTGTTAGTGCTGGATCTGGCTTCGCTGGGAGCAAGCTGTTAGCAGTGGATCTGGCTTCGCTGGGAGGAAGCCAATAGCGGTGGATCTGGCTTCACTGGTAGCGTTGGATCTGGCTCTGCTGGTAGCAGTGGATCTGGCTTCGCTGGGAGCAAGCTGTTTGTGCTGGATCTGACTTGGCTGGGAGCAAGCTGTTAGCGGTGGATCTGGCTTCACTGGGAGGAAGCTGGTACCAGTGGGATTCTCACTCTCACCTCTCTGACAATCTGGCTTCGCTGGGAGCAAGCTGGTAACGGTGGATTTGGCTTTGCTGGCAGGAGGGTCTTACATGATTTCGTGGAAGATTACTCGAAGAGTAAAATACCCGATGCAGGTAATTGTGATGGAGTTAATGGTGATGGTGGTGATGGTGATGGTGGTGATGGTGATGGTGGTGATGGTGATGATGGTAATGGTAATGATGGTGATGGTGATGATGGTGATGGTGATGATGGTGATGGTAATGATGGTGATGGTAATGATGGTGATGGTGGTGATGGTGATGGTGATGGTGGTGATGGTGATGGTGATGGTGGTGATGGTGATGGTGTTGATAGTGACGGTGTTGATGGTGATGGTGTTGATGGTGATGGCGGTGATGGTGATAGTGGTGGTGGAGATGACAATTGAAAAAAGGGGGTTGATGCAATGCAGGCAGTATGAGAAATTTGCATTATACTGTAATTCGATATTACATACAGTAACACCCGCATAACATTCTCATAACTCTGCTCTAGTGGCCCAAGTACAGGGTATGCAGTCATAATCTATAGGAAGCAACCGTAACACAGCGGTAACAGGGATAATACATGTCAGTTACAGTTGCATCGAAGGTTTTCCCGACTTATGCATTGGTCATCAGGTGACTTCCACAATATTTCCTTTGCAATCCACTATATGTAATTGTTGCTGCTCTGGGAGAACCCTTAACTGTCATAATCTGTTACTCATTCAAAATGTACCTTACAGTGAGGTAGAAAATATCTACATGATGGTATATGACATATATATGAGCTTTAGGTAGAAATAGTTTACTCGTCAGATTTTTAAGTTACTGGAAGAGGGAAAACACCAACCCCACACAGAGTAATGCCAAGAGTCATTGTAAGCGCCCACACTAGCCATTACTAGTCATTTCAATCGTGGGTTAGGGTTTTTATATTTCCGGGAAAATGAAAATCTGATGAGTACCTGATGCAAAACACCAGCAGTGCTAAGCAGTGCTTGGCAGCATCAACAGTACTAAGTATAGTCTAAGCCACTGTACTTGATCATCAACCACTCTTTGAATATTAGAGAAAACATAAGCAAGTGAAAGAGCATCTTGTTAACTACATTTCATATATAAACAATATCTTGGTCAAAGTAAAACTCATGGAGTTAATTGAGCTCAAAATTGGGTAGATATGGGAGCGGAGAGTTGAGGGGCGCTGCTAGCGGCTTGTTAGGTGTGGGCGCTGGACGCACCTGGGCCGTATGCATGAGGTATTTTGGCACTAAGACCGACCCTAGGCATTACTCATGTCAAGGCCTGTGGTTCCCATTTCCGGTAACCTGAAAATCCGTCGAGCACACTTAGAGTACACCACCATACTTAAAATATTTATTTACCCGAAAAATGAGTAGGGCTGGGGTTGATCAGGACCTGACACTGGAGTTGAAAGACTCGGCGACTCAATGATCTTGCGACTGACCACTTGTCCTCTTACTCCTTCTCTTCGCCGCTTTTCAATACAGCCCCTGCCAATTCCATTGCTTTCGACGCCTATCCCTCTCATCCGCTTAAACTCTAACTTTGTCACCTATAAACCAGTCATCCCATCCAGAATGGATACACCACTCGCTACCTCCACCAGCCAATTGTACCACGACAAGTGTAAACGCCCGAAGCGTATTGGAACACCCAACAAGAAGCAGAGATTCGAAGGGAAGAAGAAATCAATGAAGGAAGGCAGTGCGGAAGAAGTCCTGGCAATGGACGTAAGAAATCTGTTGGCCTCTCAGGTTAGCACGTCTGGGGCTGAGGCAACAGCATTGGAACTCCCGGAACCATTCACGGCGCTTGAACTTGAGATATTGGAATTGTCCTCGATTGGTGACGGTCTGGCACTACACAATGGCCGGGCCTATGTGGTTCCGTTTTCCCTACCTGGCGACCGCATCTTGGCGAAAGTTATTCGTCACCTTCAATCACATACTGTTACCGACTTTCTTTCTGTCGTTCACCCCTCTCCGGACCGTGACGATTCTCTTGTTCAATGCAAATACTTCGGTAGCTGTTCAGGGTGCCAGTTACAGATGCTCTCATACCCAGAGCAACTGGAATTTAAGAAACGAGTGATTGAGAAGGCCTACGATCATTTTTCAAATTTACCCGAGGGTATTCTACCTCCCATCGGGCAAACCATTGGCTCCCCGCTCCAGTATGGATACCGCACCAAACTCACGCCCCATTTTGACGGCCCTCGCAAGGGCGGCTTTAAGGTGACGGATGTGGCGCCTGAGATTGGCTTCAACATTAAGGGTCATAGAAGAGTGCTTGATATTGAAGACTGCCCAATTGGTGTGAAATCGGTACGGAATGGAATAGCAATGCAACGGAAATACGTTCACGAAAATCTTATTGCATACAAACGAGGCGCAACATTGCTACTTAGAGAATCCACAAGTCATATTGAGGACGGTGAGGACCAGGCGAAATTTACAGAAGAAAAACTCTGTATTACCGATCCCAATGCAACTTGTACCGAATATATCGATTCCTACAAGTTCATCTCCCTAGCAGGTGGCTTCTTCCAAAACAACAACTCCATCCTTCCCACATTTACTGCCTACATTCGGAACAATTTATCTCTCGCCATCCCTACCAACGGCGTCTCAAAAGAACCCCTAAGATACCTTGTGGACGCGTACTGTGGATCTGGCTTGTTTACCGTAACTTGCGGTAGCTCTGTCCAGAAAGCCATTGGTGTTGATATTTCCGCAGACTCTGTAGCTTATGCTTCTAGAAACGCGGTTGCAAATAACATTAGCAACGTCTCCTTTATTGCTGGTAACGCGGAGAAAATCTTTGCGGAAATCGATTTCCGCGGCGTGGAAACGGGTTGCATTATTGATCCTCCACGGAAAGGCTGTGATCGCTTGTTTCTGGACCAGTTGCTGGAGTTTAATCCGAAAAGAATCGTATATGTCTCTTGTGTATGAATCCTTTCGAACCTTTTGTCTGGTTCATCTTCTGTTAATACATAACAATAGAACGTCCACACACAGGCGAGGGATGTGGATTATATCTTGAAGCAGGAGAAGGGCAAGGGGTATAAGGTCGATTCAATCAGGGGATTTGATTTCTTCCCTCAGACACACCATGTGGAGAGTGTAGCTGTGTTAACGTGGGTAGAGTCGGGAGATCGCAGCGTATATTTACCAACACTAGATCTTATGCGATAATGATGTCGATCGATAGCTTGACCGCTTCGGTCTTAACAAGAGTTTAGCAAGGGACTTTGGCATTGACAAAATGCCGAGCATAAGGAAACAATGGCCTCTGTTCAGGCTCTTTCATTTTTTGATGGGTGAATTATTAAGCAAATTATGTGTCAAATTTTTAAGTTGTCAAGAAAACATCTCAGCACATAAAGTAGATTTCGAGTTTTTAATAACACCTGCTAGTATGCGCAGAGTACAGTCTGTGGCTTCTCAACTGTGCGATTCTTGCAGTGGTACCCATTTTATTGTATCTTGCGCTCAATGAGAACGCTACAGCAAGAGCATTTCAATCCTCACAGTTGTGCGTTTTGGTGACCTGCAGCATTCAATTGAGGTAGCAGTTCATAATATCACATCTCAGCTTGCTAGTCTCCTGATCAGCTGCAATGGCAGACAAGCTCTCACCAAAATAAGACCTTTGTGAAACTGTAGAATTTGCACAATGACAAAGTGTATATACATACATGGAAAATAGTTGTAATTGAATACTGCAGATCACCAAACAGTGCAACTGTATAGATTAGCATGATCGGGTTTTCACAGTATCTTTAAGTACAATGTGGCACCTTCTATCTATATAGAATATATGATTGCATAGCTTAAGTGCTGTGGGTAACTCAACTGGTATATCTAGAGATTGTGACTTAGTATAGATTTTGCAATTCTATTATATTTCCAAATTGAACTATAGTCTCCAATAGACTCCAAGATTGTTTGAAACTACTTAGAGAATACTATTTCATTATCACATTTCAGAGCTGACTGGATATTGTCAGTTATATTCTATCCCTTTGCTGGTAGCGGGCCCACGAAAGGGCCCACTTTCGCTTCTGTTACATAGTATTAACAGTGGTTCCGGACTGTCACTTCTGATCTGGGTCTGGGTCGGAACTGAACCTTTGCCAAATTTGCGGTCCTGTTTGCCAATACACCCAAACTGTCATTTCGGGTACTGTTCAATGGTAATCTCCCAACCCGTCTGAATGTGGTGGGTTGTCAGCGGGTTGTGCAGCGGGTACATGTGAAGATTCATATAATGCTCTTGTTTTGGCAGGTTGATAATAGTATATTATCAAAATCGGGTATTCAGTAGCCAATAAGCTGTTTTTGCATGTTTTGCAGTTTGCGATATCCATTATTTTGGAATTCATATTTTTCCTTCTATATATTGTATTTTAGCCCAGACAGGCAGTCAGTAATTCTGATATAAGTTCATGTATCTGTGCAATGCCTTGATTACCCAATATGCAAGACCAAAAATTGTTGACACTGCATTGACCCTCATTTTCATGATGGGGTAATGTATACGTCATGCACTGTTTCAGAAGAAAAGGCTGCCAGGATTTCGTATATGAATTATTGCCACGATGTGACACAAATATTAGCCACAGTGCAAGACCAACAATCGGTGATGCTCCATTGACGCTCATTTTCAGGATCAGGCAGGGTGCGTGTGGTGAGTGTTTTTGCCCCTAACTGCGGCTAATATCTCATTTATAGATGTTTACAACCAATTGCAAGTTAGATTACCCAAGATGCAAAACCAAAAATTGTTGACACTCCTTTGACACTTATTGTCTGGATGGGGCAGAGAGCGTGTTGCTTTTGATTTTGCCACTTAAGGCAGCCAATACCTTATTTATGGATGGCTACAACTAATGGCCACTTCGGTTACACAAGATGCAAAGCCAAAAACAAATGACGCTACATTGATGCTGATCATCAAAATGGGGAAGTGACCATAGATTTAGCTATTCTGTCTATAAAGGCAGCCAATATGTTGGTTACGCATAGCAGAGACCAAATTACATTTCAATTACCATACTTACAAGACCTGTAATCGTTAACTCTCTGTTGACGCTCATTTCAATGTATTGTCCATTCAACATCTGCCACCATGATTAATTGCATTCATAATTATTTGACATTATTGGTTACCTTTCTGCCTGATACAGACTAGGCCCTTTGGCAAAGCCGAGCCCAGTAATCTTCTTGCACTTGTTGCTTGCATTGTATTAAAATCTATACCTCTAGCCAAACAATTCAGTTTGCCCATTATACTTCTGTTTATTAACCAATATTCACAGATGACTGCTCAATATTCTCTCATAATATTTCTCTGAATGAGATTATTAGTCAAATTACATAAATAGTGTTAGCAACGGGTCCGAATTCCTGGGTCGGTTTCAGGTACGGTTCCACCCGAAACTGGAACGTTGCTAAGGCTCTTACCACTGAAAAAATCCGGACCATCGGAAATGGGCCGGTTTTACCACCACAAGCCCGGCATTTGAAGTTCACAATTTTGGCTCCAATTAAGTATTTGAGTTCTGATCATATCATGACATGATCAGTACGTAGATTGTGCAGTTTTAGCCGCTCTTTCACCTCCCATTGTCTAATTTGCAAATCAGAACAATATTCGTGGAGTCGCAATCGAAAACCCTGCAATATTGCGTAAAATATCGTGTTCTTTCCCAGCTATTCTACAAATATTGGTCCGATCACAAATCTGACAGCGGGAGGTGAAAGAGCGGCTAAAACTGTACAATCCACATACTGATTATGCCATGATACAATCAGAACTCAAATACTCAATTGGAGCGAAAGTTGCAGGAACCGTATAATGGAACCACGGTCCAGGTACAACCTGGCAAAAAACCGTAGGTTTGTGTCCGGTCCGGGTGACAACCCCACCAAGACAAGGCGGAATGGGTTTTTGGCTGGGTGTGGAACCGAATCGAACCGAACTGCTGGTCAAAACCCAGACTGCTGGCAGGTTACCCGGACCCGTTGCTAACACTATATATAAAGAATCTGGTGAAAATAGATTAACTCATTCTGTCCGATAATTTCTTGATCCCCTTATTCCTCTGCATTCCCATTGTACTCACCATCATCAACACATTCCCAGCAATTTTTTTTGATTGCCATGTTAGCTCAAAATCATGAGAATGAAGGGAAAACAAACAATCTTGGGTGTATGCTGAACTCAGTGTATGCTGTACTCGGTGTATGCTGTACTTGGTGTATGCTGTACTCGGTATATGGTGTACTCAGTCTATGCTGTACGCAGTGTATGATGTGCTTTGTGTCAACGCATGATCAGAGCATGGAGAGGTGGAGAGGGATGATTCAACTTTGTGTTCTGCAATGATGTTAGAGTTATGGACAAGAAAGAGAGAGATGAGGATGAAGATGAGAACGATGTGGAGGATACAAGTGGATATGAGACATCAGGGGTACCACTTGCCTGATTGGCTTGGAAAGACCTCCTATCGGATTTATTACACTCTGGATCGGAACTTGTACCTGCCATATCAGGGATGGTAATATGACTCGCACCCGAAATTCTCTTATGTCCCAGTTTCTCATCATGCTTTGTTCCATCTGCTGTCATCTCTCTCTTTCTGGTCCTCAACTTTACCATCACCTAAGAACATGAAGTTAAGTCATCCCTCTCTATTTCTCCATGCCATGATCAAGAGTTAACACCAAGTACAGAATACACCTAGTACTGCATACACTGCATACACTGCATACTATACACACCGCGTACTGCATCATCCCCACACCGACTTGTCTCCTGCTTCCAGCCAGTCTCTCATCTCTCGGCAGACCATGTTGTACTCACTTCTCTACACTTCCACCATTTCGAGTTAACCAATAAATAGAGTCTCAACTCCCGTCGTGCCTGCCTCCCAAACTAGCACCTCCAGATTGGCCGCCTCCAAGTACTGCTCTAATTTCGCTCGATCATGGCCTTCCAGTGCATCATCAAACTCGCTCGATCACGGCCTCTAAGTGAATCTCCAAACTCACTCGATCATAGCTTCCTAGTGTATCTCCAAACTCGCTCGATCATGGCCTCCATGTTCGCACAATCATAGTGTTCCGAATGCATTTCCAAACTCGCACGATTACGGCCTCCAAGTTCACACAATCATGGCCTTCCAACTGAATCTCCAGACTCGCTCGATCACAGCCTCGGAGTGGATCGCCAATCTCGCTCGGTTACAGCCTCCAAGTTTATCTCCAAACTCACTCGTTAATGGCCTTCAAGTTCACACGATCGCGCCCTCCAAGTTCATCTCCAAATCAGCTCTATCACAGCCTCCAAGTGTAACTCCAACCGTCGGTTGGTTACAGCCTCCAAGTTTGAACAATCACGACCTACAAGTGTATTGCGAAACTCACTCACCAACAGCCCGGAATGCATCCCTAAGTTCAGTCGATCACAGCGTGGTCAAACACTGGAGCTCGAAGGTAGACTGCTCATTATCATCACTGTGCCACACCTCACACGGCATCCGAAGGGGATTTGTGAGAAAGAGTGGTTCTCACTCGACGAGCATTGGAAGAGGGTGAGCGCATGTGAAGGGATACCCATGATGAACCACACAAATTGCGTGGATCTATGTAAGCTTGGCAACAGTGCGTGAGACCAAGAGCTGGGAAAGATAGAGTGTGTGTTTCGTATAATGAGATGTCTATCTACCCCAGGGTCTTCCAAATATATACTTCCTGTCACTGAGTCCATCTTCGTTATCCCTGTATCTCCGTATTCAATTATATAGAGAGACTTAGGTAATACATGCCATATTATGATGTAGCAAATCTGGTGACTGAAACAAAGAAAAATATGATAGATGAAATACCTTGTGGTTGTGGAACTCTCAGAACCACTGGTGTGAGAATATGGCATCAAGTATTCCGCAGAGTTTGTGCAGAGATTTCAGCTGGTCTTAAAGTCTCCTGCGGACCTGTGTAGAGATCTCAGCTGCTCTCAAAGTCTCCCGCAGACCTGCACAGAGGTCTCAGCTGCTCTAAAATTTGCGTATTCTACAAGTCAAATCTCGTGGCATCCTGAATGCACTTCCATTACTGCAGGTGCGTTCAGGTGCACCTGAGGATGCTTTTGCAGAGCCTGAGAGCACTTTGGAAAGCTCCAGGGGGGGCTGGGATCATCTGGAAGTACTTAGAAGCACTTGTGAGACCTACCGGAGTGTCTGGGAGGTTTGCATATGGCTTCTGGACCGATTTACATTTTGCTGATGAATCCATTGCAATGTGAGCTCTGGAATGATGATGTGATTGGCCTTATCATCAGCACAAAATTCAACATCCAGCCAAATTATTGAGGTATTCTTGCAATGGTCATGGCACATGTGAAGCTTATAACTATCAATTTTACAATGTTTGTGAATCCCTTTACCACAAATGTCGTAAAGACCATTCAGATTCATAGTCGCTGGTACGAGGACATTGCTAGGATGGATTAAGCCCAGAGAAACTCAGACCCTGCACATGCCTACATTTCAGTAGTAAATAAATCATTCCAATGATTGGTTTCATTGCTGGTGTTATGAATCAGGCACTTGTACAGATTACTTTGTCCCGGACAGCAATGGTTCAGTGCTGCAAGTGTTCGATCAACTGTATAACTCGATTTTGAACCAAGTCACCCACAGAGATCGGGCAAATAGTAGCCTGGCTAACGGCCATGAACAGGTTTACATTCCCCACAAATGTTCATGAGGTATGTTCAAAGTTCCCTTCTTGTTTGATTGTTGCCTTGGTAATCAATTTAGCACTGCAAGTGTCAATTTGGAGCAACCGAAATTGTGGATTATAGTCACCAGTTATACTTCTATTGCAAATGACCAATGGAATTGAAAGTCAGATTACTGATTGATCATACCAACTCAACACCTGTTGTACTTACCATGATGGCCATGCACCATTTCCTGTTGGCCTGGAAAACAGGTGAGTTTAAGACTTCCCCAGCATTGGGCCACAAGCAGCAAAAAGTGAAATTGGATTCCAAAAATGCACCCCACACACCGATTATTCTCCACATTCTGCACAAAGAATCGTAGAGACAAATTTTCAATGTTCCACCATGCTTTGAATCGTTCAATAATGTGATTGTATCTTCAGGACATCTGAAAAATGTATTTAGTCATTTCAGTTAATTTATTCCACTTGTTTCCTACACTTTAGTCCTCCAGATTATAATCGTTTTGACGGTTTTTTGAACCGTTCCATTGATTTCAAGGATATTCTGTACTATTCAATCCCTTGAATCATCGATCACAAAAATTAAGACATGCAGAGTAAATACTCATCAGATATCTATATATCTCTGCAAAGACCACTCCAAGCATACTGTTGAATCATCTACATGTAAACCAAACTGAAAGCATTGAAGTCAATCGTATTGCTCCAGTACCACCATGAGCTATCTGGATTTGGCGTCAGCAGAAGAAGATGTACAGCTCCATGTATTACGCTGATAGGGACGATATAAGTGGTTCTGATGCCAAACAGAGCCTTACAACAATAGCTCCCATCGTGTAAGGGTTGTATCAGAGGTTGATGCCTCTCCATGACAATCGCCATACCAGCAGTCTCACATATCGGCACTGTTGCCAACATCTGTACCAAGACAAGAAGCCAGTTAACACTCGATTCAGCAGCCTCGATGACGAAAAGACATTTCAACTGTCTGTGAATGTCTCCATCAGTCTACTGAAAGTAGCTAGCCGTGCTCCTCCCCATCCCGAGAAGCACTGTAGCATTTCTTGATAACTATTGCTTTTACCACCCAGTGGACCCAGTGCAATGAACCATATGAACTGCTTGCTGGTTACATTGAAAAGATGTCACTGGAATTACTACAGCATTGTACTGAATGTATTTTACATAGTGTAGACGACTGAAATACTGATCGTGATCGACGTAGTCTGTAAAGTCGGCAAATCTCTTGAAACACCAAGCAGTGTAATTCTGTAGCTGACCTTGGGGCATTACTCACCACTCGGCCGGGTCATCAAGGGTCCTGATTTCTGGTCGCTGGTTGTGCATCATTCCCTCAACAGGCAATTTGGTTAGAGGTATGTCATCGTCGTGACGTTGTTATGCAGTGTTTGCAGTCAGCTAACAATACTGAAAAACCACCTTTCAGGCTTTGTTTTGCAAAATCCGGAAGCCTACATCCAGGCAATTCAATTGTCGGTACCCTTATTTATGATCCATCATCGCTTTGTCTGGGAGTTCAGAGCTTGGGTTTTAACTGGTTGCCCTGCTGGTGGATATGGTCAGAGATGAGGTTCAGAAGATACATCTTCACAATGTTGAAATCTGATTCATCGACAAGATGTTGTGCAATTTCTAACTTGATCTGCATTTGATCTTCTTCAATACGACGATGCTCCACAGTCACACCAAGATTATTCCAAGTGGGGTGATTCTGTAGTTCATTCAGTTTGTACAAAGTATGCTACTTTATCAGGGCTTCCAAAACCATCATTGTTGATTTACTGGTGCAGAATTGCCTCAAAACATCCTTCCGACAAGGGGACTGTTCCAGAAAATTCTCCATGTACTCAATTGTGGCCTCAGTACGGTACCAGTACTTTACCATGTGGTGAAAATCTGCAAAGGTCTTTAGGCACTACAACGCTTCTGTGAAAGAAATGCTTTGCCTCGCTGAAGGGTTTAAACGAGTCGCCGCAAATACTGAAACACTCATGCTCCTGAGTGCTTTCATCACAATACCACTCCAATGTGTCACCTGGCTATAAGGCTTATTGACTGGAGCAAAGCCAGGATATGGAGGCATCAGGGTCCAGATCTGGTTCAATTTTTCCATCCACAAATGTTGTTCAAGCAAGAACTTCACCCAGTGCATCAAATGATTAAGAATACCGAGAGAGATGGTATGAAGATAATCAGGTATGAAAATAGTTGTCGGAGAGATGCATTTCTTATTCCAGAAGACACCTTCTGGGGTTCTAACTGCTCGATCTTCCAGATATTGTCTTACTTCCCGATTCTTCATCTCATGTCCCTGAGTCGAAAATATGATCCTTTGGAAGTATCGCCGATACTCTCTCAATTGCCACGACAATGAATTCCGTTCTGCAAACAACGATTTCAGTGCTTTGCACAGAGCGCAATGGGGCTGTTTGATTGAGTGCAAGTGAATGTTTTCGAAGTAGTCAGCCGTCGATGCCCAGATGCCAGGATATAATTGCTCCATCAGACCATCACCACACAGCATAAGCTTCCCATTGTTGAACAGCTCATCAAGAGGACGAAAAATAAGCTTGAAGATATTCCTTAAAACCTCTTGATTGTGGATTTGTTGTTTTTTACAGTGGTTGTTGTTCCATGTCCTTTACATTTATATTTCGGAGGAATGGGAAGAAGGGCAACACGGATGCTTGCAAGATTCAGTGGCTGTGATCCAATCGTATAGTCAATGTTACCAAGGATCACATATACCGGCCATTGCTACTTGTCACCTTAGTAGTTTATAAGATGTTTCTAGTCTGAACAGCCGAATAATGGGACAGTGTTAGCTCAAAGCGGCTGCCATAGATATTGAAGCAGTCAAAATCATCGTGGCTGTGATGAACGTCAATCAACGTATGTATTCATTCCACCACCAGTCACTAGATTTCATCTCTAAGTAGATACATTTCTCAGGATCATTGAATTCCTTTGCTGGAGCATGTGACATATGTTCCCTGAATACAGGCTGTTGCATGAGGAACTCAATGCATTTAACAGAATTGTGGTGAAGCAACTGTATGCAATCATCGTTGCGAAGGTTGTTTGGATCAGCCAAACAGTTGTGACACAGTATGCCGGATATCCAACAGTCGATGCACATTGCATACAACATTGGATACAACATTTTCAATGATGTGTGGGATGAAGTAATGTTACTGACAGTTGCAATCGTAGGGTTGCTGAAAAGATTATTGATATCAGCTCCGTTCAAGTTGTGCTTGATGCACCAGTATGCTAACTGATACTCGTCCTTGGAAGAAAACGGTGAACATAGATTAATTTCATTGTTGAAGATATTGAAATACTCGTTACGAATAGACTTACTGGCTAGATGGTTGTCCATGTGTGGACTACCATAAATACATGTCTGAACTGGAGGTAGCTCTGGATCGAGACATGGATTGTCGCTATATACATCTGTATCGCTGGAATCATTGTAGGAAGGGTGAAGAAAAAGGTCGGAATGCAGTTCATAAACCAATGGACCTAAATAACTATTCTACCCATTCGTACAACCATCATCTGGCAATTCTTCGGCTAATACATATATTATCATTTCACTGTGGTCACAACTGAGGTGAGTAATGTATGTGCCGATATAGAAGTACGTCTTCGAGCAGTAAAGACACTGTTGATGAAGATCCTTATTTCAATAGCAAAATGAAATGTCACAACAACATTTAGAAGCATCTCGCCAGTCTTTTAGCTACTCGTACAATCACAAGCCAGCTGGTCCTCGGAAACTGCTGCACATCCATTTATGTTTTGCAAAAAAGGAACCTGCCACTTTTGTAAGATTTCTCTCATCCTCCTTCGCACATTTGGAAAGTGTTTAGTTGCTCTGTTATTTTCAACATCAGTTGCATCTCGTAAAGCATACCGCATCTGCGTTCAGCTCGTCACAGCAATGATTTTGCACCCTTACAGAAATCTTCTACATGTATTACCTGATTGATGGTAGTCACTGTGTGATACGTTCGTACTTTACAGATACCGTGAATTCTCCTTCCATACTAACGCAGCGAGCTCATTGCGGGGAACAAGAACTAGCGCAAGGACAAACAAATGAGATATGACTGCAGAGTATGCTTATAGTTATCTTTGAGATGAACTTAAGCGTTCAGTCAATGAATCAGGGCACATAGATGATGCCAAGCATGTCGTCTCCTCGCTGAATAGCAGTCAGGATGTTGTTGCTTGATCATGAAAACCCTCCAAGCCCATATATATATTCGCCTTGTCTGCCCACCTTACTTACAATCTCCTGAACCTTTGACAGACCCTCTTCAGCTCTGCAACTCCATCGCATCACCCTTGACAATATCTTCAACATTCCTAACACTGGTTCAGAGTAACAAGCATTCAATATCCACCACTTAATCATTCACCACGTTTGAGAACCTACAATGTAATGTAATGCCTTCTTGTTGTGGAAATCAGTTGTCGCAGATTCAAATATATTCCAGATGCCGACTCCACAAGTCTGTGTCTTGTCTGAGAATGCCGGTGTTGGAATCAGCCAATGGGCAGCAGAAACCATGGTGATTTGGCAGGATAAAGGTGGGTTGACAACACAATGGATAGATAATAAAGTGAGGGAGCATGTTTGGGAGATTGCCCAGTCCATGAGAATCATCAACATGCAAGGCGCTGGCCCCAACCAATGGGATCTCCTAATCAATTATTGTGTTACATGAATTGGTGATCTGGTGTTTAAAAGGCCACATTGGAAATGGTACATAGCAGCCAAGACTAACCTCGATGGTCAGAAACTCAAGGCTGCACTGGACAAGTTCCAGAGATTGGCCTCCGCCGAAGGAACAATATGCTCGAAGATACCCTGACTGAGGTGAGGAACCTTGTACAGGTTGGTATGTATTGCATCGCCCCGATGCTTCTTTTCCTCTTGTTGATGATGTATGGATGCAGAAGATGACAAGGAAGAAACCTCGGATCACAGGTCGTCGTCAATGATGCTGCGTTGCAAAGCCTCGACAAATTTCCATGTCGAGCTATTGAGCATTACCATCATGTATGTGGATGCTGACATTGCTGTGAGGAGGGTGGGTGAAAACGATACTCAGGTTTTCTCATGGCACAGGCCTGGAGATGATGAATCAATACTTGGGGGTGTTACATTAATCGTCGATACGACCATTATGCCAACTGTGAAGGCAGCAATCGCACATCTGCCAGAACGCCACCGGAATATTCGAGACCTTTGGGGTTGCCAGGAGGGGCCTAATGCAGATGGTGGTCCATACGCCCATAACATTACCCCAATCATCAATAAGAATAGTGCTGCAGGATGTGTAAAGGTAGCAACAAAATTAAGCAATCGAAGGGTTTTTCATATCGTTTTTCATGCCCAACAAGCTGACGGCACAGCTGGTGCCCAGATGCCTATGCCTGGTGGCCGCAGCCAGCTTCCTCTGGATGAAATCCGCCCACCTTCACCCGAGGATATGATTGACGATATTAGGGAGGATTGGGACAATGGTGCAGAGAGGTGGCGGACAGATCCAAGATGCTTCCTGACTACAAAAATGGGCTTGCAAAAGTTCGAATGCAAACTTCAAAAGAGCATTATCACACAGCTGCGAGATAGTAATGTCATCCTGAATCATGCTCTTTGTCTCTTTGCTGAGTACAAACAAATCATTGTTGCTGATGAGGATATGGCTTGGCTACGCGAGCACAATCACATAGTGAATCCACCCACTGCAGGCTCTGTGTTCAAGGGGAAGCATACAAGCTGCCACGCAGCTGCAAATTGGTTGTTTTGAGGATGGAATGCACTGGCCGGATAGTTGTTCAAGAATTTGCAGTGTGGGTGGGTATTTTTCAGGCACTTTGGAGGGTGGACAGATGGGTGATCATTTGGAGTTTTTGGTGAGGTTTTGGGTTTCTTTTTGGTGTTGTGTTTATTGTATTATTATATCATTCATATTCAGGCATGAAGTGTTGTGTTGAGAGTTCACGATGTTTGGATCAATGGTTAAGACTTATTTATTTGGGAAAGGCATAGTCGAAACGATAGCACTCCGTATATGGATATCATGTCATTTGTGGTTCCGTATCTTTACTCAGCTGAAGTTAGCCCAAATGATTAGTGAAACGTGAACACTTGTATGCTCATTCCCACAACAATTGCCTTTGAGGGACGCCAATTAACAACTCTGAAGCAGAATTGTCACCTGCCATTCTTAGTTCTGGGTTCCCATCGATCGGAGGAGTTGGAAGTGTGGGTGGCAGGACAAGCCAAGATCCTTGAATCATCGATAGGATAAAAAGATGCATCAGGACGATGCTTTTAATCATACCAATGCTTTCTCTCCTTTATAGAACGCCTTAATTAATTTACTCTCCATTCATTCACAGTTCCTTTAGTCACTCCTTCAATTTTTTTGTAGTTATCACTTGCCACCTTCTTAAATCATGACAATAAGGCGCCACACTTCTCCACCTCCTCCTCTTCCACACAGTACCAGGGGAAGCAGATGATCTACCTACAACGAGGATCTCGATGACGATCTCAGCACGATACCTATCAATTATAATGATCATCAAGATGACAATTCAGAATCTGATGACCAGCCTCTTCAATGACCTCCCTGGAAAGCAATGGGCATGCGGCCATCAAAAGATTCCTTCTTGTCAACAGTTGGAAAACTAGTCACGGCAACTCAATTAACTCCTATATTGGTACAACCCCTAAATCCTGAGCATTGGGGGATCTATATAGTCACGGAGGAGGCAGATCAATGCGAGCCTGTGCCACTGCATCAGCAAAAAACATTTCCGTCCGGACAGCATGGCCGCGTCAGAGTGGACGCCCTCTGTCAGAGCCGTCACTAGTGTTAGCAACGGTTCTGGACCGTCACTTTGGGTACGGGCCAGGGTCCAAACCGAACAGTTGCCAAATTGGCGGTCCGGGTCGTCAATTAACCCAAAGTACCCACTCGGGTACGGTTCCATGGTGAACTCCCAACCCGTTTGAATCGGGAGGGTTGTCAGCAGGTTGCCCAGTGGGTCCATCTATAGATTCATATAAGGCTCTTGAATTTGCAGTGTGTTAATAGTGTCTTATCAAAATCGCGTTTACAGCAACCAACAATGTGCTTTTGCTTGTTGAGCAGTTTGCAATATCGATTAATTTGGTATCTGTGTTTCACCTTCGATATATGGTATTTTACCTGGCAAGGCGGTCAATAATACTGTTATGCACGCGAAGATCCACACGATGCCTTGATTACAAAATATGCAAGTCCTAAAACTGTTGAAGCTGCGTTGACGCTCATTTTCAGGATGCCGCAGGGAGCATATTGCTGATGTTTTTGCCAGTGAAGGCTGCCAATATCTCATAAATGGATGTCCGCAACCAATCGGAACCTAACTTACTTAAGATGCAAAGCTAAAAATCGTTGACGCTCCATTGACGCTCATGCTAAAAATTGGGCGGTGACCGTGACTGCTAACTCTTTTGCCAATACAAGCGGCCAATATGTCCGTTATGCATATCAACGAACAAGTCACTGGTGAATTACCGTACTTACAAGACCACAAATTGTTGAAGCTCCGTTGACGCTTATGCTAAGAATAGGGCGGTGACCGTATTGCTATCTGGTTTGCTAATAAAAGCTGCCAATACGTCCGTTATGCATAACAACGACCAGGTTACTAGTGAATTACCGTATTTACAAGACCACAAATCGTTGATGCTCCGTTGACGCTCATGCTAAGAATGGGGCGGTGATCATGTTGCTATCTCTTTTGCCAATAAAAGCTGCAAATACGTCTGTTATGCATAACAACGACCAAGTCACTGGTGAATTACCGTACTTACAAGACAACAAATTGTTGACGCTCCGTTGACACTCATTTTGATTGATTGTCCATCCAACATCTGCTGCCGTCGATAATTGTTTTCATCCTGATTTGACTTTATAGGTTGTCTTTCTGCTTGAGTGAGACTCGGCCCTGTGGCAAAGCTGAGCGGCGTAATCATATTGCACTGTTCACTCTCACACGACTAAAAATGATGTATCATGCCAAAAGATTCATTGCGCCTGCTATACATCTATTTATGAACCGATATTCACAAGTTACTTCTTACCATTCACCCATAATACATCTCCAACTGAAACTCTCGGTCAAGCTACATAAAGCTGGTGAACCATTGACGCATTCTGTCCTACTTTTTCTTCCCTCCTTTATTTCTCTGCGTTTCAACTGTGTTGACTGTCACAAACACCTTTTCAACCTGTCTCTTTGAGTTCGGTGTCGGCCGAACCTATCCAGGCAAATTTCGTGCGGCGCTCACATCCTGCTGCTCTGGGTATTCCGGATCCTCAATGCCATTCTTGTGCTTTATATCGGATTCATCGTCCACTGTGCAATTCTCTTCACTGTCATTTGGATTATCCAAGTCGCCATTCCAGTTTAGCCAATCATCGGTGTGCAAAATGCTTTCAGGTGCGCTATCCTCGTCGCTTTTGACTGGATGACGGTTGATTCTCCGGATTTGGCGGACATTTAAGATTTGAGTTCTTCCTCCAGGGAGGTCCTTTGCGGACAAAGCTGGTGGCAAAGGTGATCTTTCTGTCAATTTAAATGCAGCCGCACCATCATGTTGAAAGAGTGACCAGGATGCTTTGACGATCTCTTCCGTATCTGAAATGTATCCTACGGCAGTCATCTGCTTGTTTTGTGCGCCAGATTCCTTCTGGGTAGCACATAGATTTTGGCTGCCCTGCCACATCTCCAAAAAGTCGTAAACCTTGGCCATTCTGTGCTATTTCCTTTCCTCCGTCTCTTTCTTCATTTCCGAGTCGTTTTCTGTGTTTGTTGCATCCAATTCTGGGTCAGTGCCTGCCAAAATTAGGTTGTTAGCTCGAGCAAACTGCCTGACAACGACTTTTTCGCGAAGGGTCTCGCCTGTGGTTTTTGACTGCCTCCATCCAATAACATCTCGGCCAAAGGAAAAACTGGCCTCCACTCCGACACCATGTGGTATGATAGAGAATATGTTGCGAGCCACATTGGAGAGATCGGCGTACTTTGACTGCATTTCCTCCTGTTGGCGCCATGAATCAGATATGTCCAGTATCCAAAATGTACTGCTAATCTCCATTGGGTCGGAGTGGTAATCATTGAGATTTGGATCAATGTGTCCCCAGTTCTTTGTTGCTTCAGTCGGCGAATTCAAATTGAGCCTGGTGGCAGTCATTACGCCGGCTGCGCGATCTCTTCGTCCGGGTGTCGTCTCAGCCACATTGTTTGGTGTTAGGTATTCGTTATCATTGCTGGACAAATCATATGGATCAAAGGATGATTGATAGGACCCTGAAGCCGTTGCACAGAAGACAAGATTGCTGCTCAGTACGGTTTCGAGTTCATTGATCAGCACACGTCGATCATTGGCGTAGTATTCATTCTCCACATACTTCAAGAAGGTCTCTTGGTATTGTGTAGTGTACGATATCTCGTCCTCAGGATTAATATCCATTCCCTTGTCCCACTATCTAAACGATCGCAACTTCTGGAAAGGATCGAGGATGTGTGCGGAAAACAGACGCATGCCCATCGTTGGAGTCACTTCAGCGTAGTATTTGGAAATCTTCTGTTGAGCTAACTTCACAGCGAAGAACAAGTCTTCCTTCGATTGAGTCTTCTTCTTGGCCAAAGCTTGCATCACGCCATCCATGTGATTGAACATGTCATTGTACACTGTGATAATGTGATGCAATGTCACTGTATGCCTCTTCGGCATCCAAAGGGTCCAATATCGAAATGACCTCAACACTTGCATGACATACTTGACAATCATCCATTCATCCTGAGTTGTGAATAGTGGCCGGAATTCAGCGTATTTTGGGTTTTGAAGCCACTCGCGGGTGAATTCCCGTAAGCAGTAGGGGCGTTCGAGCAACTCCAAAGTAGAGTTCCAACGTGTCTTCATATCTATAATGGGAAGTACTGCAATGCGGACATTGGCTTTTTGACAGTCAATGAACTCGTTTTGGCGACCAGGTGTCCGCGTAATGAATACAGCAAGCATTCTCTGCTATATGAAGGTCAGCTTCAGAACATTCAAAATATCATGAAACACGTACTTTCTCAATTATCTTTGCTAAACCTGGTCTCATGGCCGACACCTTGTTGATTCTAGCATTGCCCTCTTTTCGAAGTCTTTGACTCTTCCCAATGTCTATGCTTTCATTCTCTTCAAATTGCTGATCGCGCTCATGGGCTTCCCAAGACTTGGTGCGGCCTTTCACACCAAGACTGCTCATGAATGCACCTAAAGCCAGCTGCATGATGTGCGCCATGCATGGAATGTGGTTCCTCAATGCCGGCCAGTCGATTCCAGAGGCCTCAAGTGTTGATTGCAGCTCGCATGTCATCGAGTAGATTGACGAGGCATTATCGGTTGTAATACCTAGCAAACGGCCGTCGGTAAGCTCAAAACAGTCAAGCACGTCCTTCATATGTTTGGCTAGCCTTGCTCCAGAATGTTGACCCTTGACCTATCACCTTTACTTAGCTTTCGTAACGGGAACAGAACAGGCGATCAACCTCATTGATAGCGAGTTGAACTTCACGCAATGCCTAATTTCAATCCATATAGTAAGTAATAACCGACATTATGGCTGGTTTGTTCGTTGATGTCCATCCGTCCAAAGCTTAACTAACTTTATTTCATAATGGAAATTGCTTCTTAATTGCATCCACAGTCAGTGCATAGTCCCTCCGGCAAATGCTACTAAGGGTCACAGTGGATGGGAGGACTAAGTCATCGCATAATGCCTTACAAGACCGTCGTAGCTCGAGAGTTGATATAGCATTGTATGAAATATGTGCCGAAACAAATCCTAACATGAGGTAGTGATTCCACGTGTCTTGGTGCAATTCAGGAATGTCAAAGTCCTTATCTGCCAGTTTGGAACATTTTGTCTGTCATTTCGGTCAATATGGATTTAATTGGATATCATACATCATTTTCCTCGGCACACTTACTATTGTGATTCCGCAACTTCCTTGCCTCTTCAGGATGGCCAAAGCTGTTTCATCCACCGTCGAACAAGTCAATTCAGTGACCTCTGACTCTGTTAATTCATTTAACTTTGCGATGTGAGATTTTGCCAGCAAGTGTTTCCCCATTGAGCTGGTCCCATGTTCTGATGGATGGCGAAGAACTTGATGACACACGAATCATATGATGCCAGGGCTGCAGGTCTCCTCAATTCCGCAGTGCAAATTGAATCGCCACAAAGGCCCATGTCTAGAATTATTCCATGCAATAGGCCGCTTCGAGCCTACATTCATTGAAGCCCACCAAGCATCGAAGATTATTTGCAATGTAAGGTCGCTCAAATCACGAATAAAAACACATTCATTTTTGGAAGAGATCATAACCTCGAGCAATGAGGTGTTCAAAGACTGTGTATCCGACATGGTGCCACAAATTATATACCTGGGTATTCCAACTTGAGAGACTGCCCAAGATAACGATACAGTAACGCAGAATGCGGGTTCTTAAATATTGACTCTACAGCTACAAGGAAAATAATCAGATCAGTAAGACATTGCATGCATATTTGTGAAGTTGAATACAAGGACAGATTGCAACGACTGACCGCGTAAAACTCCATTTAGAAACAGCATGATGCAGTTTATTGCTGTGTAGCGTTCGTTGCCTTGACGCACCGTGGGCCCTAAATTGTAGGAGGCGGACATGATATCGTCACTAGCATTTTTGCCCACAAAGGCTGCCGATAGGTACATTATGGTTTATCTGCGCTCCATTCCGGTTAGATTATCCAAGATGCCAGCCCACAAATTGTAGACGCTCCGTTGACTCTCATTGTGGGACATGGTTACGATCTTCTCTTAAGCATATTTGCCTAGACAGGCGGCCGATAGTACGATTATAGATCATTGTGGTCGCATGGCCCCTTGATGTTCCAAGGTGGAAGGCCTCAAATCCTTGACGCTCCGTTGACGCTCCGTTGACGCTGATTTCTAGGGCATAGTAACGATGTCGTCAAAAGAATTTTTGCCTAGAAAGACGGCTGATAGTTCGATTATGTGTTAATGTCGCTGCACTGCCCCCAGATTTTCCAAGATGCATGGTGAAAAGTCGTTGACGCTCCGTTGACGCTCATTTTCAGGACATAGTAGCGATGTTGTCGCAATCGTTTTTGCCCAGAAAGGCAGCGGATAATCTGATTATGGTTTAATATCACCGCACAGCCCTAGGATTTTCTGTGATGCAAGGCCCAAAGTTGTTGACGCTCCGTTGACGCTCGTTTTTAGGACGTAGTAGCGATGTCGTCGCATCCGTTGTTGCCTAGAAAGGCAGCCAATAATCTGAGTATGGCTTAATGTCGCCGCACAGCCCTAGGATTTTCCAAGATACAAGGCCCAAAGTTGTTGACGCTCCGTTGACGACCATTTTTTTGGACATAGTAGTGATGTCGTTGCAACAGTTTTTGCCTAGCAAGGCAGCCGATAATCTGATTATGGCTTAATGTCGCAGCACAACCCTATGATTTTCCATGATACAAGGCCCAAAGTCGTTGACGCTCCATTGACGCTCATTTTCAGGACATAGTAGCGATGTTGTTGCAAGAGGTTTTGCCTAGAAAGGCAGCCGATAGCGCAATTATGGGGTAACATCGCCGCACAGCCCAGGCAATTTCCAAGATGCACAGCCAAAAGTCGTTGATGCTCTGTTGACAGTCATTTTTAGTACATAGTAGAAATGTTGCCACCACTATTGTTTAATGGAAAGGTGGCCGATAGTTTGATTATGAGGTACTGTAACTGCACAGCCTACTGGATATGTCATGACGCAATGCCAAAAATCGTTGATACTGCGTTGACGCTCATTTTTAGGATGTGGCAACAACCGAGTCATTTTCTTTTTTCGCAATAACACTGACCTATACACTCGCTTTGGAAGGATTGGACAATGCAGCCCATTGATTGCTGAATGTGTAAGACTTAAAATTGTTGACACTGTGTTGACGCTCACATTAATCACATCGAAACAGCATTTGTACACTCAATAATTGTAAGCAACGAATCATATACACATTTGTGACATCCAGTATTGCGTTTATATGTATTATCGTTTGCATCCAGGAGTTTTGTTACCTCTCAATTTCTGATCAACTGCTATCTATGCTATCTGAGTGAGAAATGATGTGGCCCTATCACATTCCCGTGCTTTCGGCCGGCAATTGATGGCATGTAGATCATTTCACTGGTTTTTGGTAAATATAGCTCGACTTCCTCACCATTCCTTATGCGGCTCCTTCTCCTCGATTTCCATGCTGTACCACAAGCAATTTCAAATATCTCAACCATGTGCACCAGGTCTGTGCGGAGAGTTATGCAGTTGGATATATGGAGGAATGCAGCATGACGGTTGTCGTTCAGACCGATTCGTCAAGCACACTGACCGCTCTTTCGATGACACATATGACATCACTCACTTAAATTTTGTTAGCACATTTTGTCACTAATATTCCTTTTGCTTTGTCACTTAACAATCACTTGCAGAATGAAACCAAACGTTTTGGCCATCTTACAGTGCGATTTGGATGCTAGAATGTTCACATGGTGCGTTCGACCCTTGCACATGCACAGACCAATTATCATGTCTCACAATTTGGTCACTGAAATCAAGAAAAAGCTGACAAGTAGCAAAATTGGTAAACAACTTGCTTTTCCCCGCAATCAGACGTCAAAAATTACAATTTGCATTTCTATTCTTTCGCAGAGGCAAGGGCCGTCAGCATCTCTTCGTCAGAATCCGATATCTATATGGTAATTGGCTGCAGGCTATATGCAGGGGTAAAAGCTTACTGGTTCAACTGGCTTCGCTTTCAGCAATGTTGACGAATCGGGTTCCACAGCTAGCTCACCACAAGATATGCTCAATTTTGACTGCGGGTACACCGAACCTAGCCTGATATGACTACTTCCTGGTCAAGAAGTCCCTTGAGATATTCCGGGGACAATGTCAAGACTCTCCATCAGCTCTGCAAATGTTGTCGGTGGAGGCGGTGGAGCATCATCATTTGTTTGCGGCTAAACGACTGACGGAACCTTCAATTCGGATGTTCCGTACTTCGTATCTTGTCCACGGAAGTAGTCGGCAGCATCCTCCCATCCCGGTTGAGTCAAATCGTCGAGCATCATCTGCTTTTGCCAAAATATCTCCATGCGCTGCGGTACCGTTTTTGAGATTGTGCCCATCACCCAGCCGGGTTCGTCATCTTCGCTCAGCTTGCCCTGCTCAGTCTCTTCATCATCCTCATCTTCCCCATCCTCCCCATCGTCGGAACTTGCAAGATCACTCAGACTGTCTCCGATAGGAAGCAACATCTCTTCAAACGTCTTTTCGGGCTGTCTGGACGTCAATCCCCTGAGTTCAGCATGCATCATATCGTCCTGCTCTTGGTGAACCGCTGCCTCTGCGTCTTCAAATCACTTTCTCGCCCCGGCGGTCTCTCTCTCAACGTAATCCTCAATCCATTTCTCCTTCTCTTTATTGCTTAAGAAGTGCGTTTCTCATCGTTTCTCCGCTGCAAGGTTTTTTTTGGATCTCAAGCTGCGCAATGCCCCAAGGGCTCGGACTCTCTCTGCCTCAAAGCCGCTCTTGCCTTCATTCGCTTGATGACGTCGTTGGGTTGACCGCTTTGTTGATTTGCCGTTTCTGCCAGCAGGAAGTGGCGAAAAGTTCTTTTTCTGAGCATTGACCATTGTAGTTTGCGTGGACTGTGTTGTTAGACGAGATGTTGGATGTTGCAAGTTATGAACAATATGGAGGCAAGCAGCGTCTTTTATGTCAAGGTTGGTACGTTTACTCATCTTGAACAAAGCAAAATCTTCCTCCTGACTGTCAATAAGTCAGGAATAGTGACGCTAACTGTACAACATGACCTGATTGTTAGTGTCATTTTCATGTAATATCCTGGGGATTATTTGAGACAAACATCAGCAGACATTCTTTCCCTTGAGCTACATCCTATTTATGTCACGTGATTAGGTGATTCCGGCGGTCGTACACCGCAATTTATCCTTGTTACCAAACAAACAACATCAGACCGACTTTTTGCAAATTGCGGGGCAGTGGGAAACCCCTGCAAGTTACAGCCATACTCAGCATGATTCATCGTGAGCATAACTATCATGTTAGCTGCTACTTATTCCATTCTGACAAGACACTCACTATATAGTCCTCAGGGCTTCCCACTTCCACTCGTTTTCATCTTCCTCTCCTATTCCACACCAGCACATCATGGATACAAAACCACCTCCGCCAGGCAAGAGCGGATCAAACACCGGCTCATTGGCGGACACTACATCAAATACGGAAATTCTCGGCACACAACAAGAGTGCAGACACAAGTTAGTTCACCGAGACGCTGCCCATGCAGCCACCAAACATATGACCCAGGATGCACATTTAAAATCGTCCGCAAGACTGAAAGCAGCAAAAATAAGAAGCAGCATGCAGTTGGATGTGAGTATATCCATATTGAGGGAAACGGCGGTCATTTAACTGTATAACGTACAGCGTGTGTCCTTAGAGAGCTACGTAAGGAATTTATCACTGCCCGTCACGGGAAACCTCCACGGTCGACAAAGGCATTTGTCCGCACAGTTTGCGAAATCCAACATCATGATGTTGTCAGATCTGGGATTTTTGCAGATGAATTTCCTGATAAGCATCCCCGTGAGTGGACGAAACAGGCTTTAATCACTTTTGAGCAGGCTACGGAAGCATATATGGTGGAGGTAACAGCTGAATTTCATTGTTAGAAGCAGCAACTAATGTCTTGTAGGTTTTCAACATGTCTGCAACTATGGCAAGGCAAGGAGGTCGGGTACAGCTGGATCAGTCTGACATGCACCTGGCGTTGAATATGGCCAAAATGGGCAAAGAAGGCTTTTCACGCGCCGCAATTGAGGAAATAAAATATCTCATGAAGAAACCACACGCCGAGGTCCGAGAAGAGAAGAAGCGGGGTGTTGAGTTTGCTGCGCATAAAAAGGTGAAGCCTACGATACAAAGACACCTGGCAATGCTTCATCACAACCAAACGTCCGGCTGCCTCCCTTGCCAAAATGGCACCGCAAAGAATTTGCAGACACACTGAAGACACAAAGGACCAGGTGCACCTGCACCAGTCCGACGCAGAGACCAGACTCCAGAACCGACTCCACCTCTGCCCGGCACACCACCTGGCCCAACCGGTAACACTTCCGGAGGCCAACCTTCTCAAATCATCAATTTGCCAGCCGGATATACGTATTTGCATACAGCTCTTTCCTGTGCGGAATATTTCGATGATGATGAGGATACCCAGCACAATATCGATTTTGATCCAGATATGCTGACTGATGAAGGTTAGTACACTATCTGTGGTGTGGTAATGCAGCTAACATTCATTTTGAAGACCAGAGGTGCGGATTCAGCGATCCTGCAACTGATGACGAGCATTGACCGAATGGCATGGGATTTTGGAGATCATTCATATATATATCTATGTATTATTAAAGAAAAACGTAGTGATCAAGAAAGAAAATGAATACGCCAGAAAGGCAGCCAAAACAATGTGAATGATGGAGTGTGCCAAATTAAATGATTGCATATTGTGGATATAGCCATGGCAAAATGAGCAACAACGGAGCGTCAATGATTTTTGGTCATGCGTCCTGGGAAATCCCGTCTCAGATAGGTTGTAGTTAGTCACAAAGGAATTTTTGGCTGCCTTTATAGGCAAAACAGATAGCAATACCCTCCCTGCCCCATGATGATAATGAGCGTCAACGGAGCGTCCACGATTTGTGGTCATGCGTCTTGGGAAATCACACCTCCGATAGGTTGTAGTCAGTCATGAAGGAATTTTTGGCTGCCTTTATGGGCAAAACAGATAGCAATACCCTCCTGGCCCTATCATGAAAATGAGCGTCAATGAAGCATCACCAATTTCTGGTCATGCATCGTGGGAAATCACACCTCTGATAGGCTGTAGTCTGTAATAAAGGAATTTTTGGCTGCCTTTTTAGGCAAAATAGATCACAATATCCTCCCTGCCCCATGATGGAAATGACCATCAACGGAGTGTCAACGATTGTTGGTCAGGTATCATGGGTAATCTGGGGGGCGATAGGTTGCACATTGTCATAAACTGATTATTGGCTGCCTTTATAGACAAAAGTGAAAGTGAAACGCTTCCTGCCCCATCTTCAAAACGAGCGTCAACAGAGTGTCAACGATTGTTGGCCTTCCATGATGGTTAATCACAGCACGATGTGGCGGTTATTGTCTATATACATCTTTTTAACTGTCATCATACGCTAAAAGGCTCAAGAATAGTTAGTGGTAGCTCTGGAAATGAAATAAGTTGTTACTGTCCCGGAGGATGTGGCTAGAATATCCCGTACATATCTGCCTATAAAGGCTGCCATATCCTTGTTTATGGATGCTTGTGATCAAGCACCACTCAAATTACCGAAGATGCAAGACCAAATATCGTTGATGCTCTGTTGATGCTCTGTTGATGCTCTGTTGATGCTCATTTTCAGAATGTGTTTGGGCACGTGAGTATGCGTGTTTTGCACATCAGGACGGCTAATAAGTCGAAAATGAACCGTGACGTACCAATGTCAATATTTTTCGACTAACAGTAGCATATCTGAATGCGACCATAAATGTGAAACCCGAAACGCAGAACCGGAGATTGGAACCGACGGGTCTAGCCAAACCCGGCGCAACCCGCGGGTTGACAGGTATGGGTCCGGGTTTGGCCCACCAAGAGTCCGCGGGTCGGGTTTTTGGACGGGTTTGAAACTGAACCGATCCGTTTTTGCGGTCCAAACCCGGCCCGCTGGCGAGTTATCCGGACCCGTTGCTAACACTAGCCGTCAGAGACACCCCAGTAGCAATTTACTCCGCGCCTGGTGCCAATACCACGCGTCGCGTTGTATATCGCCCTCTGATCGCAGTTTCGCTGTTTCTTCTCGCTCCGTCGAGTGCTCTCAGACTCTGCAAGAGCATTCTCAGATGCTCCTGAACGTACCTGCAGTTATGGAGGTGCATTCAGAATGCAACAAGAGTTGACTATTAGGATCGTCAAATTTCGGAACAGCTGAGACTGCTGCGCAGCCCTGCGGGAGACTTGGTGCCTTATTCCCAACGCTGTGTTTCTTAGAGTTCCATAAGCACAAGGCATTTCGTCTATCATATTCGTCTTTGTTACAGTCACAAGATTCGCTACACCATAATATTGCATGCATTATTTAAGTATCTCTATATATTTACATATGGTCAATCTGGCCACAGATGGTAGTTAAGCATAATTGGAGGAGCACCTGGAGACGCCCATTGTGAGCACCGAGAGATGCCCCACTTGGAGGCCGTTGTGGTGATACGATGGAGCTAGATGGCAGTGCGCCCACCATCCACATTCCACCACACCTTTCGCAACATCCAAACGGAATTCGTGAGAAAGAAAGGTTCTAGCTCGAGGAGCCTAGAAAAAAAGTGAGAAGATATGATACCACCCAGCCATGAGAATCCACGCAATTGCGTGGATCCAGATGAGACAAAAATGAGACAATGTCAATCTACCCCGGGATCTCCCGAATATGTAATCCCTGTGGCTCATTCCACTTCATTTCCCACTGTATATCCGTATAGTGTTTGCAACGGTTCCGACCCACTAGAACGGTTCCGGGTCAGGGTTGGAACCGGAACCGAACCGTGGCAACGGTTTTGCCACATGGAAAACCCGGACCGTTGGCATTTGGGCCGGTTTCCACCTCAAAACCCGGCCTTTGGAAGGCCAGATATCTCGCTGCAATTAAGAATTTGAGTTCTGATCGTATCGCGACATGATCACTACATATATTTTGCAATTCTTGCCGTTCTTTCACCTCCCGCTTTTCCATTTGTGATCCGACCAATATTCGTTCAGTCACTATCAAAAACCCACTAATTTCGCGTAAAATGTGCCTTTATTTCGCAGCCACTCAACGAATATCAGTTGGATCGCAAATCTGAAAGCGGGAGGTGAAAGAGCGACTAGTGCTGCACAATCTACATACTAATCATGTTATGATACAATCAGAACTCAAATACTTAATTTGAGCAAAAGTTGCAGGAACTATAATATGGAACCGCGGTCCGGGTTCGACCCAGCCAAAAAACTGCGGGTTTATGTCCAGTCCGGGTAACAACCCCGCCAAGACGATGAGGTTCGGGTTTTTGGCCAGGTTTGGAACCAAATCAAACCAAACCGCCGGCCAATAACCAGACCGCTGGCGGGTTACCCAGACTGGTTGCTAACACTACCGTACACCCACCGTCGCTCATTCACGATACACTTGGAGGCCAAGATCAAGCGAGTTGAGAGATGCACTTGGAGGCTATGCTAAAACGAGTTTGGAGATCCACTGGGAGGTCGTGAGTGAGCGAGTTTCGAAATGCACTTTGATGCCGGGTTCGAGCGAGATTGGAGATCAATTGGAGACCGAGATTGAGTGAACTCAGAGATGCAATTGGAGATCAAGATTGAGTAAACTCAGAGATGCACTGGGAGGCCGTGATTGAGCGAATTTGAAGATGCACTTGCAAGCTATGATTGAGCGGGATTGGAGGAGTACATGGAAGCGGTCGATTTGGAGGGAGGCGCGACGGCTGTTGAGACTCTATTCAATGGTTAACTTGTTATTGTGGGAATGTAGAGAGTTGAGTACAACAACATCTGCCGAGAGATGGGAAACTGGCTGGGAGCGGGAAACTGGCTAGAAGCGGGAAACTGGCTGGGAGCGGGAGACCGTTGATCTTGGGATGATGCTGTACTTGATGTATGCTGTACTCGGTGTTAAGTCATGATCATGGCATGGAGAGATAGAGAGGGATGACTTAACTTCATGTTCTTAGGTGATGGTTGAGTTGAGCACAAGAAAGAGAGAGATCAGAGGAGATGGTTGAAATTATCATGAGAAACTGGGACCTGAGAGAATTTCGTGTGGGAGTCGATTTACTATCCCCGATACGGCAGGTACGAGTCCCGCTCCGGCGCGTACCAACACCAATACGGGGTCGTCTAACTCTGATCAGGCATGTCGTACCCCTGATTTCTCAGATCCACTCATATCCTCCATATTGTTCTCATCTTCATCCCCATCTCTCTCTTTCTCGTCCACAACTGTGCCATCATTGCAAGAACACAAAGTTAAGTCATCCCTCTCTATCTCTCCATGCCATCATCATGAGTTAACACCGAGTGCAGGATACACCGAGTGCAGCATACACCGAGTACAGCATACACCTAAGATTGTCTGTTGTCCCTTCATTCTCTCGATTTCGAGTTGACCGCTGAATACAGCTTCAGCTTCTGGCGTACCTCCCTACAGATCGACTGCAACCAGCCAGTTCTCCATCAGAGCTTCAAAGGTAAAGTCACATCGTCACATTCCCACTGCTTCGAGTTAACTAACCAATGAATAGAGTCTCAGCTCCCGTCGCGTCTCCCTCCCGATCTACTGCCTCCAGAGTGACCGCCCCCAAGTACTCCACCAATCTCGCTCGATCATGGCCTCCAAGTGCATCTCCAAGCTTGGTCGATCACGGCCTCAAAGTGCATCTCCAAACTCGCTCGATCATGGCCTCCAAGTGCATCCCTGAGTTCAGTCGATCTCAGTATCCAAGTGCATCTCCAAACTCACTCGATCAGGGCCTCAAAGTGCATCTCCAAACTCGCTCGATCACGGCCTCCCAGTGCATCTCCACACTCGCTCCATCACCACCTCCAAGTGCATCCCTGTGTTCACTCGATCTCGGCCACCAAGTGCAACTCTCAACTCGCTCGATCCCGGCCTCCAAGTAAATTGTTATTGAGCGACCGCGGGTGTACGGAGGTACAGGGGTAACGGAGGTGGACTGAGCGACAGGGAGTAAAACTCGCTCAATCACGTCCTCGGAGTGTATCTCTGAGTTCACTCAATCGTCATCTTCAGGTGCACCTCGAATTGCTCTCAATCACTGCGTGCTGCCAGCCCAGATATACGGTGTGTAGATAGGTAGCTATCTAGATACATACATACATATATGAGAATACAAACTGAATGCATATGTTTTGAAAATCGTTGAACGATAAGTAGTAGCTATGATTTCCAGGCACACCAGCAGCATTCCTAAAGAAGATATTCTTCCCAGACAGCTCTACAGTGATTGAACGTGCACCCAGGTGCTCCCAGGTGCACCTGAAGGCCACTACGTCAGTCCAGTAAACTCGAACCGGTCGCCCGGGCGACGGGAAGAGTGTAATTTTCCGTCAGAGAGTACAAGGTTCCGTCAGAGCTGTCAGAGCCGTCCGGAATACCCAGGTGTTTCTGATGGAAACTAGAGTTGTAGCTGTTGTGGCATCCAATATGGTATCTGATTTAGCGGTAGAATGATTGGATCCACCCCCTAATGTATAATTTTACTACAGGATAGATTTAAACTAAGCCGGTGAGCAATTGGTTCCAATAAATGCTGGAAAACTGTGGAGAAATGAGCCCGTTGTTGATAACGTGACATGCCTCATTGTCGGCGCCAAATACAATGCCCAGACAACCCTTTCAGGCGTTCAGGCAATGGTCATGACACATGTAAAGCGTATAGCTATCAAGTATGCGCTGTTTGTCAATCCCTTTGCCATGAATGCAGTGAAGACCACCCAGATTCATAGTTGTGTGTGGAAATTGCCAGGATTGATCCAGCCCAGAGAAACTCAGACCCTCTGCTTGTCTACATTCCAGTGGTAAGTGAATCATCTCAAAGATAGCTTTCATCACTGACATTGTGCATCAGGCTTTTGAAAAGATTACTTGCTCCTGTACAGAAATGGTATACTGGTGCAAGGTCTCAATCGACTCTGCTTGCGAATTTCGGACACAGTCACCTATTGAGATCTGGAAAATGGTAGCCTGCCAATTTGACAAGGACAGGTTTACTTGCCCGACAAAAATTTGTGGGGTAAGTTCAAAGTTCCTGTCATGTTTAATCATCATTGTGATAATCAACTTAGGAGTACATGGTTCGATTTGCAGCAACAGAAATTGTGGATTTCATTCACCGGACATACTTCTGTGTCATATGACAAATGGGAATGAATGATTGATGATTGATTGATAGAATCAACCCGACATTCATTGCCCTCACCACGATGGCCATCTACCATTGTCTGCTGGCCAGGAAACCAGATGTGTTTAGGGTTCCGCCAGAGTTTGATCCAGGAGGCGGAGCACAATGTACGTCCGATACAAGAAACATTACTCATGTAGTTAACAATGGATGAGCAGATGTATATTGTCATCTCTACGCGGATTGTCATTCTTCCTCGCCAGAGGTTCAAGCCAATAAGATAGACGATACCCACAGCATGATTCGCCGAACGATCCACTCAACTGGTATCGACCCAGCACTGGTACATTCTCACAACAATCAAGACAGCTTTAATCAGAACTTTCTTTATTACGTCACGGAGGAGCTGATAGAGCAGCCAGACAATTTGTTTCATCCTCTCAGCAGCATTGATGCTGCTACTGAAGCTAGCATGTGATTCGCTGCTGTTCTGCCTATGGGTGGGTCTGCTATCGCCAGCTGCAACCAGTCCATCCTCTGCAGTGACAGTAACAGCAACAGCAACGATATCACCAGCATCACCAATATAAACAGCATTGAGAATACTGGATTAGTTGATGGATGTACAATTGTAGAGGATTCAATGTCGCATAGAGGTTAGAAATAGTGTCAGTGATCAGATTTAGGATTTCCTTTGTATGCTATTCCATTCTAGGTTTCATCGATATATCATATTACAAGTAAATATAATGGATGTGATGGTTTACTGAAATCTGATCTCAAACATGTGAAATCATTATGGTGATGATGCATAACTCTCCCGGGACGGCTGAACTGCAAGATTCTGATAATCTTGTATCAACAAATTAAATATTGTGAACCACTTCTGCATGGTAACTATGATTGGTCAAATTGATCAATGAGTGTCTGTAAAAACAAGAACTATATGTTATATTCAACGTACGGGGCAAGTACTATGATCATCGCGAGCACATATCTAATTGGGCGAAGTAGGAGTATACGGAGTGATGATTTCGGAGATTGCCAAAGGAATTGTGAACCGTTCATCAAGTGCTCGTTGTCACTATCGCAAATGTGGGTACACCGGTCTTGACACTTCAAAACAGCATTGTAACCACTCAAAGAACACTCTGGAACAATAATGCAATACCATATTTCAGGGAACCCTTGATTTCATTTTTTTTGACTTTTTGGGTACAATAAACTAAATTCATTTAATGAAGGAAATTTAGTTTTTCCTGATGCAGAAGATGGAGCAAAATGTAAGTATGATTCAAGACACATCAGACAATTGGTGAATACTGGAAGCACAGACGGATTTCATTGTCTCAATAAGGATTTTCATTTTTCCTGACCGGAGGTCCAAGCTTATATGACCGTCAATATTTGCAGTGTGACTTGCCGATGGATCCACTCACCTTGTAAGGATGCAGGACTGGCACAACCTCACAATAAACATGGCATGTGGGAGGTTCAGACATGTACCAAAGGGGTCCTTCTGTACCACTCAGCAGAAGCGAACTGATCAGGTTAACCTGCGCTGGAACAGTCGACCTTTGCATGGCTACTTAACTAATCGACTGAACCATCTCATGACCCCTCAATTGGAAGCCACCTCTAAAGTAGTGTTTTATTCAGTTATACGACAGTCAGCAGCTCTCAAATCAGTCGATCTGGCGAAAGAAAGGTGAGCCAGATGGTTCACAGGGCATTTGTCAAAGAAACACGACACGACCCAACATTCTGAGTATGAAACTGCATAGTCCAAGCAAATTTCAAATCCCGTGCAAACTGCTACAAACAGTACAACTTTGCATTCTATAACTGCAAGCTTCACACTAAGCATTCCGGTTGGCTGCCGGTGAATTCAGGCCTTGTTGGGCATAATCGTTCATAGTTACAGTAAGATCTTGTACTAATCATAAAGGACGAAGAAGGTTTAGCCTGGCCTCTCTTGGGAGTTGCCAATGATGACAGCCTGATTCAATTATTTCAAAGACCGGCTTGCACACCTCAGGGTGCTGCCAATACTGACATTGCTGCCATCAGCCGCCAAGGACTTAGTGCTTGATACGTGACTATTTACCAGACTTACTCATCCCAAACTGATGACCTCCGATGCATTGTCGATCCCATAACATAACTGAGTCCCTGTGTGGTGCAGTTACTACGATGCGAGAGAATACGTTGGTGGAGGCACAAACTTAATATAGCTGATTTGAAACATTTTGTCTAATGATGGCTCATCTCAGTGTGGGTGGTAATGGTGGTTGAGTAGGGTCCTTTTCAAAGTCCCACCTTCATTAGCATCAGCTTCCATTGTTTGCTGCAGACCTCAAGATGGAGACTGTTAATCTGTTCTTTCGCAATGTAGAGAACTTGGTATACCAAGGTGGGCTGGCAATGAAAACCAAAGAGTCAGCCAACCTCATCGATTCAACCAGGTAATTCAGGGATCCTGAGTCGTAAAGTTGATTTCCACCCTGCATTATGCAGCAACGTGTCATGGTCATTCTAGCTGTAGACAACTCATTCACACAGGTCAGGTGGTTACTGTTTCAGTTCCCTTTTTGCGATCTTATCCTCACAGAAGTCACTATTACTGCGGTTTGAAATGAGATCCACATGCCATTGTATTACCGAGTGGTTGGAGATGTTGCGCACTGCTACAAATGTATCCCTGAGCTTATCCTCATGATGCATGATGAGGCTACAATTACGCTGCAGAATCCCCTGTATGATGAGTACTGTTTGAAGCTGCCTGCAGGTATCAGAGATCAGATCATCGCCTCAGCTGGCATACCAAAGTAGCAACAGCCAGGTATTCTTTTCACATTGGCTGATGCTATGGAGAGGGTCAGGAAATTCTCTCAATGTCCGACTTTACATCCGGCTGTAATGGCTACAGCAGTGAATCATGGTAGCAAATCAGTCCCGCCTAACTGTGCCACTGTTCAAACGCCTATCAGTCCGGAGCCAATGGATCTTACTGTAGCAAACACAAACAACAGTTGCTACCGCTGAAATTTAGGGACATGATGCAAACTGTTGTGTGACTCTTGACACTCCAGGGTGTGAATATGCATTCCCTGCAGGCAGGGGTGGAAACTGCAGCAGACGAGATGGTAGTCATAATTGCACCAATGATTGTCGTGGTACCCCAGGAACTTCTGCTGGATTGGCTGCCAGTGGCATCAACAACGTGCAGGTGGCTGCGGTGGAGTACGCAAATATGAACAATATTGGTGAGAATTCGGCAGTGGGGGAGAAGATTGGGGATGAAGAGGAAGGCCAGGGAAATGGTGATTGTGAGTAGCAGTGGAACATCCTACTACCCAGAATGTTATTGGAAAAGTGAACATTGTGTGGAGTAAGGAAGTTGGGGAACACAATGCATGTACATGGCATGTAAAATTGTCCTTGCACTTCCAGACAAATAATCAGACTTCTGCTCCTCCTAGTTTGCCTAATTCAGACTGACCGCATTTCAATGCTTCCGTTTCAACCTCCAATAATGAAAAGTGTTCATCATGTTCCATCTTTGATTGCGGGGCCTCCCATCATTCGGTGGATAGTGCCTCTGCTAATTCTTTGGGCTTGCAATGTCGACTTTGCGGACGCATGAGAGTCTCTACCGCAGGAGAAGAGGAAGTGGAGCAGAATAGGTGTCAGGTTTGGGTGAACACATCTGTAAGAGGCATCACCAGCAATGACGTCAACATCTCTGAGTAGTGTATGATTTTTAACTTGGGAGGCCTCTATAACCTAATTGTGGGTCAATATTGGATGGCAGCCAAGCTGCGTAGCATCCATTATAAAACTAATACTCTACATATGCTGGAGCCCGACTGGACAGATATGCAGCAAGGCTCCCAGCATTCTTTAACAATTGTTACTACATTACTTGTAGGTCTGTAACCTCTCAACAGACATTTGAGAGAAGTTCACACCCATTGCATGACAGTGGCCTGTAGATCAATAATCAATAAGGATTTGACGTTCTAAGTGTCCACGTGCAAGCCTTCCCAAATCTTTATCGGCAATATTCCGGACCATATCGACCAGACAATAGAGGAGAAGCAGGAGGATATACCACCCAAGCTGACTGACCTTGAAACCTGGAGGCTAATTGTCAGGAACAAGTATGCGGATCTCTTTCATCAGCAAAAAACATTTCCGTCCTGGCGGAATAGCTGTGTCGGAGTGGACGCACTCCGACAGAGCCATCAGATACACACCGGTGGCAGATTACTCCATGCCCGGCACCAATACCACGCGTCATGTTCCATATCTCCCTCCGATCACAGTTTCGCCATTTCTTCTCGCTCTGTAGCTATCTTATTGTAAACAAACACTGTGGCGTTTTGGCCAACTGTGACCATACTTCGGAATGGGTTCATTGGGTACATCAGCAATATGTAAATTGGTCTGGAAGCCACATGCAAACCTCCCAGACACTCCGGTTGCCTTCACCAGTGCTTCTAAGTACTTCCAGATGCTCCCAGGCCCACCTGGATTCGTCTATCATATTCGTCTTTGTTAAAGTCACATGATTCGCTACCTCATGATATGGCATGCATTATTTAAGTATCCCTATATATATACATACAGTCAATCTGGCCACAGATGGTAGTCGAGCATAATTGGAGGAGCTCCTCAAGACGCCCATTGAGAGCACCCAGAGATGTACCACTTCGAGGCTGTTGTGGTGATACGATGGAGCTAGACGGCAGTGAGCCCACCATTGACATTTCCCTACACCTCTCGTGACATCCAAACGGAATTCGTGAGAAAGAACGGTTCTAGCTCAAAAAGCCTAGAGAGAAAGTCAGAAGATATGATACTACCCGGCCGTGAGAATGCATGCAATTGCGTGGATCCAGATGAGACGAAAATGAGATAATGTCTATCTACCCCGGGGTCTCCCGAATATGTACTCCCCAGCGCTCAGTCCACCTCCGTTACTCCTGTATCCTTGTACACCCGCTGTCAGTTATTAACAATGTAATTGGAGGCGATGATCGAGCGAGTTGAGAGATGCACTTGGAGGCCGAGATCGAGTGAACTCAGAGATGCACTTGGAGGCCAGGATCGAGTGAACTCAGAGATACACTCCGAGGTCATGATCGAGCAAGTTTGGAGATGCACCTGGAGGCCGTGATCGAGCGAGTTTGGTGATGCAATTGGAGACCGAGATTGAGTGAACTCAGAGATGCACTGGGAGGCCGTGATCAAGCGAGTTGGGGGATGCACTTGGAGGCCGAGATCAAGTGAACTCAGAGATGCCCTTGGAGGCCGTGATAGAGCGAGTTTGGAGATGCACTCGGAGGCCGTGATCGAGCGACGTTGGAGATGCAATTGGACACCAAGATTGAGTTAACTCAGAGTTGCACTGGGAGGCCATGATTGAGCAAGTTTGGAGATGCACTTGCAGGCTATGATCGAGCGAGATTGGAGGAGTACTTGGAAGCGGTCGATTTGGAGTGAGGCGTGATGACAGCTGAGACTCTATTGATTGGTTAACTTGTGATTGTGGGAATGTAGAGAGTTGAGTACAACAACATCCGCCGAGAGATGGGAAACCGGCTGGGAACGGGAGACTGGCTGGGAGCAGGAGACCATTGATCCTGGGATGATGCTGTACTTGATGTAAGCTGTACTTGGTGTTAAGTCATGATCATTGCATGGAGAGATAGAGAGGGATGACTTAACTTCATGTTCTTAGGTGATGGTAGAGTTGAGTACAAGAAAGAGAGAGATTAAAGGAGACGAGGGAAATCATCATGAGAAACTAGGACATGAGAGAATTTCGTGTGCGAGTCAATTTACCATCCCCAATACAGCAGGTACGAGTCCCGATCCGGCTGGTAATACCACCGATACGAGGTGTTCTAAACCGAATCATGCATGTTGTACTCCTGATTTCTCAGGTCCGCTTGTATCCTCCATATTGTTCACATCTTGATCCCCCATCTCTCCCTTTCTCGTCCAGAACTCTACCATCATTGCAAGAACACAAAGTTAGGTCATCCCTCTCTATCTCTCCATGCCATCATCATGAGTTAACACCGAGTGCAGCATCCGCCGAGTGCAGCATACACCGAGTACATCATACACCTAGGATTGTTTGTCGTCTCTTCATTCTCTCAATTTTGAGTTGACCCCTGAATGTAGCTTCTGCTTCCTGCGTACCTCTCTACAGATCGACTGCCACCAGCTATTTCCCCATAAGAGCTTCAAAGGTAAAGTCACCTCATCACATTCCCACTGTTTCAAGTTAACTAACCAATGAATCGAGTCTCAGCACCTGGCACACCTCACAGCTCGGAGTGCATCTCTGTGTTCACTCGATTTCGGCCTCCAAGTGCATCTCCAAACTCGCTCGATCATGGCATCCCAGTATATCTCTGAGTTCACTCAATCTCAGTCTCCAATTGCACCTCCAAACTCGCTCGATCACGGCCTCAATGTGCATCTGCAAACTTGCTCAATTACGGCCCTCAAAGTGCATCTCCAAACTCACTCGATCACGGCCTCCCAGTGCATCTCTGAGTTCACTCCATCTCGGTCTCCAATTGCATCTCCAAACTCGCTCAATCACGGCCTCGGAGTGTATCTCTGAGTTCACTCAATCATCATCTTCTGGTGCACCTTGAATTGCTCTCAATCACCACGTGCTGCCAGTCCAGATATATCGTTTGTAGATAGGTAGCTAGATAGATACATAGATACATAGATGAGAATGCAAACAGAATACATAAGTTTTGAAAATCGTTGAATGATAAGTAGTAGCTATGATTTCCAGGCGCATCAGCAGTGTTCCCAAAGAAGATGTTTTTCCCAGACTGCTCTACAGTGATTCAACACCCTCCCAGGTGCTTCCAGTAAACTCTGACCCGTCGCCTGGGGGACGGGAAGCATTTACCTCTCCAGCAGAGGGTACGAGGTTCTGTCAGAGTGGTCAGAGCCGTCCGGAACACCCAGGTGTTTCTGATAGACACTAGAGTTGTTGCTGACGTTGACACGCTAACAAGAGTGCCTGAAGCTTCGAAACATGAGTTTCGCATCAACACCGATTGAACACCAAAGGCGCCTCATGCCAGCGATAATGGATGTCAGATTTCAAGGTCTTGGAGTTCAAAATCAAGATTGGCAATTCACTGCCCAATGGATGCATTACTGAGAGGGACACCCGGTTTGCGGCACCAGTGATGTTTGTTGACCAACCAGATGGCTCTAGATAGCGAATGTGCATTGATTACCGACGTCTAAATGCAATCACAACCTGAGACCAGTACCCACTTCTGTACAAAGATAATTTCAATCATCAGCTACACAGTTCCAGGGTTTTTACCAAGCTCGACCTAGCCAGTGGTTACCATCACTAGCACATACACCAAGACGACAGGCACATAACAGTGTTGATTGCATCGGATTGTTCTCCAAGTGGATGGTGATTCTGTTCTGTCCATCCAATGTGCCAGCAGTGTGTATACACGCCATGCAACATATTTGGGGGCCATAAAAGAAGTTTGCAATTAAATACCTGGATCCTATGCTGATTTTTACTCGCAGTTTGGCTGAACATCAGACGCATGTCAATGCTGTCCTGCTGGCAATTAGGGCGGCGCATCTCCTGATTGAATATGCAAAAATGTGATTTTGGAGCCACTGAGAAGCTGTTTGTCAGTTTCAAGGTGAATTTGTGTCGAATTCACATGGTGAATAGGCAGATTGTAATCATAAATGACTGGCCCATACAGGTGAGCACACCCCAGCTTCGGCCATTCCTGGTGTTGACTGGGTACTATTGGAAATTTGTGTACAACTTTATGTATTGGACAAAAACGCTGTATACAGTGAAGGCCAATAGGGGTACCATTAGTTGCGTTATGAAGCATCAGGTGCCATTCAATGATATTCGAAGAGCTTTCATGTCAGCTCCGGTGCTTGAACTACACGATTCTGAGTACGATTACATCCTGCGCACAGATGGTTCAGAAGTGGTAATTGGCAGCATTATGGCTGAAACAAAAGATTGCAGGCAGGAGGGCCAGCTGGTGGATCATCCAATGGACTTCTTCTCTTGAAAATTGCATGATGTTGAGATGTGCTACCCAGCATACCATCACATGTTGTTGGCGATCTACCACAGTTTAATGCACTGAGAGCCTTACCTTAGCAATCAACATATGTCAGTGTACACGGATAACGTCTCGCTGCAGCATGTCTTGAGCCAGCAGAAGCTTTCTTGTCACCAATTGCTACATTTGGATAAACTACAGCACATGAACTGTTTATTCAAGTAGTTGCCAGGGGCAGTTAATCTGGGAGCTGATGCGTTGAGCAGAATTTACTATCCGGTGTCAGCTACCCCAGTAGCCACCATCACCATATATTCCATGGTACTCCAGATTATTGGCGCAGAGGAATCGAAGCAGGAAGTGAGTGAGTTACTAATCGATGATGCATATTTTGGCCTGATTGTCAAATTCTTTCATAAGTACACTGAACCAACTGAGGAGGCGGGACATTGGGCCCCTCAGGGTTTGAAAGAAAGTATTATCGGAAAAATATGTTGCAAGCAAGACTGTTCACACTCAATTATGGCATTCTGTTTTGCCAAGATAATGGGGCACTCTGCATTCTGTTGAAGATGCAGAGAAACGTCATCTTGGAAGCTCATCACTCTCTGCTTGGAAGGGGGTACCACAGAGGTGAAACAATGGTGGCGGCGATTGCATCACAATATTAGTGACCATATTTGACTCAGACAATTTGTGCATGGGTTCGAGATTACGATGGTTGCCATGTTGACTACCATTCTAACCAACTCCCATATGGCTCGGTGCAACCGCTGCCAATTCTGGAGACATGAGTGTCATGGGATAAGATCGATTGTATTACTAAATGACAGGCTACTGCCAGAGACAGCTATGACTGCATAATTATGATTGTTGATCAACTATCCATGCGACTGCAATGGAATGCAGCCAGGGAAAAAGATCTAACTGCAGAAGCATTCACCTGAGAATTTATTGACATGTGGGTTTGAAATTGGAGAATTCTGGATGATATTATCTCCAATAGGAACATGTGCTTTATTTTAGATGTCCAGAGATCCCTGACAGCCCAACTGGGATTCTAACACCATCACCGTGCCGCCTGGCATCCGCAAACAGACAGCCAAGTGGAGAATCTAAATGCAGTTGTCGTACGCTATTTGAAGACATACATGGCTCAGCACCTACAGGAGTGGGACCCCCTGCTTCCATTGGCTGAGTTCACCTACTATGCAGTGTACCATAAGACTCTGAAGACTTCTCCATGTTGGGCTGTGGAGGGATTTGTGCATACGATACCGATTGATTTACTGGTACCCATTTCAAATGCCAACTGGATGCCAAATACAGGACTCGAAGCAGATGAGTCTGCCATTCAGATGATGTCAAATCTCTGAATGTTGAGAGAGCAGTTGGAGGAAGCCCACATAAAGATGATTTTGGAAGCTAATAAGTCTCGCCACCCATATGATTTCAAGGTGCCAGGTTTAGTGTTTCTTGACACCGGACTTCTCTCAATTGGCTATGTGAATCATAGCAAATTGGAGTCGGCAATTGTTAATTCTGAACAGTCTCAACACCCATTTTATGGGCAATTTCACATCACTGAAGCCATCAGTGCTAATGCTTTCAGGTTTAATACCACCGCTCAATGGATGATAATGCCCAACAGTGTCAACATCACCTATCTGAAACAAAGTCACGTGGATAACAGTCAAGATCGTCCTTCACCACCACCATTGCATATGATGACAGAGTATAATCCAGAGTATGAGATTGAAGCCATTCTTGAGCATCAGGGCACTTCGGCCAAAACCCTACAGTTCAATGGTAAGTGCCTTGGATATCCCGTACCGAATTGACACAATTGACAAATTTGAATGAAGGCTGTAGAGATTTGCTGTAAGATTACAATCAGAAAAAGAGTCTCTTGGTTGAAAGATGGATGTTGGAAGGCTAACAATTAGGTGTGTGGCACTTCATATGGCTGTTGATGTACAGAAGGCTGGATTCTTGGGGTTTTAGTTGTATTTCCATTTTGTGTGCTTCAATTTTGGAGCTGGTGCTGGGTTTCTTGATGTGGAGGTAGTTGTGGGAGGTTTGGACAAATACATAATATATGGCTCTATACAGCTCTGCAGAAGCGCACTGACCAGATTACCCGGCACTGGTACAATTGACCTCCACACCACTAGCTTACTAATAGACTTAACCTTTTTGCGACCCCTCAGGGCTACTCTGAAGAGATCTTTCTTGATTACATCATGGAGGAGATGATAGGGCAGCCTGACAATTCATTAAATCATCTCAGCAGGTTTGTTGCTGCTACTGAAGCTAACATGCAATTTCCAGCTGTTCTGTCTATGGGCGGATCTGTCATCACCAGCAGCAGCCAGCCTGTTATCTGCAGGGACTGCAACAGCAATGACATCACCAACATCACCAATATCACCAGTGTTGAACATATAGAATAAGTTGATGGAAGTACAATTGTGGAGGGTGTGAAGTTTCTTGGAGGTTAGGAATGGTATGAGTAATCAGATTTAGAATTTCTCTTGTATGATATTTTATGCTATATTGTGTAGATAGATTATATTAGTAGTAAATATAATAGAACAGATCGTTTGCTGAAGTCAGATGTCAAATGCATGAAGTCATATCACAATGATGCATAACCTGCCCATGACAGTTGAATGTCTGCAATGTTCAGTCCAATCTTGCATCAACAAATTATATACTGTAAACTACTTCTCCACAGTAACTATCATTTGTCAGCTTAAGCCAAAAGAGGTCTTCAAAAACACAAACTACATGCTTCATTGAATGTGCAAAGTGAGCACAGTCATCATAGTGTGTACAAACCAATCTAAACAACATTGAAGCATACCCAGAGATGTTTTGTGATATTGCGAAAGAAAAGGTCAACTGTTCATCAAGTGCTCATTGTCACATTCACAAAAGCGGGGACTCTTATTGTGATACTTCTATGCAGCATTGTGCGGACTCAAAGGATACTCGGGAATGTTAAACCAATGCCATATTTCCGGAAACCTGAATTTCATCATTGCGAATTTTTTGGTGAAATAAACTAAATATATTCCATGAAGGAAATTTAGTTTTTACTGATATATTTATTCTAACAGCATTAGTGGTTCTGTTCCCCCCAGTTGTATTTATTAATAGATATAGATAAAGAATTAACTTTGTATTATAATAAAGTAATCTTATGCAAATTGTAAAATACAAAGTTTTCAATAAGTTGAATATAGTAAATAAAATAACTTGTAGTTATAGATTTTTAGAAATCAACATTTAAATAAAAATGTAATATATACTGGATAACCTATATTGATCTTTTAGTAGTAACAAAATTTGTCCAATCTATAAGTTAAATTTGTAATAATATAAATATATCTTTACAACTGCAGAAACTTTTAGGTGTATTTTGAAATACTTTTAAAGAATGTGAATGTACATTGCTTAGCATTATATAGGCTTGTGAAATCTTCAAACCTTCTGCACATTCAGATATAATTACCTGCAGTGTCTTCAGACTTACAGGTAGCTTTCAAGCCATTTTACATGTTACTAATAAAAAACCAAACACTATATCTTATTCTTTATATATATTGACTATTAACTCAAACTTTCCTTGCCTACTTTTCAACTTGAATCAACTTCTGAACTACCTGATACATCATCTGCAATAATAAATTCATAATTGTATTTTGAAATTTGATGAATACCCATGAGAAATAAAAGATTAAGTGACTGGCTAAGTTGGAGGTATGGGGCAACCAAATTGCAATAAAAAGAAAACATTATAGCTTGGCATTTTCCAGATTGGAATGCTTCCCAAAATGGATTGGCTAATTGTAAATATCCATGACGTATACCTCATGGCAGAATCCAATAATAATTAGATCCGATAACCTGGCTACTCGGGATCCCTAGACTTACATATACGTAGAGCTAGAGACTCCTCTCCCTCTTGCTCTTCCTCTTCGGTCTCTACGTATCTATCTGCTCACTGATCCGTGGCGGTTGCGGATAAATTGTCAAAATTTCGGGTTTGCTGCCTGCAGCTCACCTGTTCTACCGAGGCGTTAGATTTTAACTCCTTTAACATCTACTATGCAGATTTATCTTGCCACTCATCTTGGAATATCTTAATATCTCCAATCTAGCCCTATAGGCACTCCATAATGAATCGCAACTCCGACATCTATTAGCAAATTATCCTTAACCTCGTTATGCAACCCTCTCCAAGTGCACTCTACTGTTTTCTGGCCGCCAACCCCGCTGCAACTCTTCAGCCTCTAGGGACTAAACCATCTCATTCGTCGCATTGGCAAGCTCGAACATACTATGATTATACGCTTACAGGAAGCCCTAATCGAAGCTCAAAAGGCCAGGAGGCGGCGGAGCAATCAATAAGAATCGCAAAAAATGCAGTGACTACTGTGGAGAATCTTATCTTTGCGGCACAACAGCGAATCCTGAGTGCGTCAAATCACCCTATGGTTGCGGCAGCCAGGCATGCGTTGGTGGATGCAGATGAAGTGAGACATAGCGCACGAGAAGCGAGAGAGATGTAACAGAAATGATGAATCAATCCAAGGAAGTGAGGGATGCTGTATATCAAGCAGTTGCTGAGCAGAGGAGCGGGCACCCGTAGTGAAAGAAGTCAAAGGCCAGATACTCGGGTATTCATATGTTCAGTTGTGCGCTTGGAGAGCTGTCAAGCGTAGGCTCTTTGGATTGATGCAGGAAGAGGTTAACAGGACTAGTTAGAGCAAGGGGTGACGGAGACGAAAATGTTAATAAACTTAGGAGCCAATTTTTTTGAGCTAAACTTAAAGAGATACTTAAGGCGGAGTTCCAGAGTGAAGGCCTGGGGCATGGGTCAGGAAGAAAGGAAAGAAGGGTCGAAGAGCAGAGGGCAGATGTTTGATCCTTGGTAACTAATATGGTATTTCCTTCTAGGAATGGTCAATTGTGTCGCGTTTGATTTACCAGTATATCATGCACATCATGTGATCTGCGCGTATTGTGCGTTGCAACACGCTTATGATCCGTCTTTATAGCCACGACTTTGAACACTCAACATACCATGAACAAGCCCCTCGAGCCAGATCTGATCAGCCTCCTCCCCAGTCTTGCGGGCCCAATCCCCGCAGAGCTCCTCGACTTGGCCACTTCCCTTCTCGCTCAATCTCGCACGCGAATCAGTAACCTTAAGCCGCAAGAGGAAGTCGCCCGCTCCTATGTGTGTGCACACATTGCATGCACCCGGTATATTTCCCCCCCACATTTCGAAGTTCCTCCAACTAACACATCCAGTCTAAAAAACTCGCTCGACCTCCCTTCAATCGAGCCACACCCTCCACTCCCGAAACGGGCCTATGATTCCCTCGTCTCTCACTTCAAAAAATCGCTCGCGATCTCTACCTCCAAGTCATGCAACCGTTTGGTCCCCGAAACTTCAGCTCCTGCTCCGTCCCTCTCAACTACTCTCGACCCTACCTTCGAAGTAGAGTTAAAAGCGCTCTGCACACGTCTCAACATTCCTACGGCGCAGCCCCATGTCCTTGCCGGCGTCGCCTCGATTCTCGCCGCCCCGGAAAACAGCAGCGTTAGGGGGTTAAAAATGATCCATGCTATCGTCGTAGCAGTCACGATTCTTGTTGTCGAGCGACTATGTCCCTACCAAGAGGACGGGAGTAGCAGCGAGCCCGATATTCATATTCAGGTCGGTGATATTCGGTGGAAACGAGGGGTTGGATATAAGGCGAAGCAGGAGGAGATTATAGCTGTATTACTGGAGGTCAGTATGAAGGGACGTGCAAGAGGTGTTTCGGGACGCGCTGTCGGTGACTGGATCCAGAATTTGAGTAAACAGGGGTTTAGGAAGTGGTCTTGGATGGATAGGATTCCGGATGGAGCGGGGGTTGGAGGGGTGGAGAGTGATAGTAGGATTGAGATCGGGGAGGTTGTGGCGCCGCCGAAGGTGGTGGTTGTCAAGAAAGTAGGAGAGAAGAAAGTGGCAAAGAGTGTGATAGAAAATGGTATGCAAGAGAAGGAAGTTGTGAAAAGCAAAAAGAGGGTTATCCGGCCCCTGGAGGTAGTGAGGAAGAGGGGAATGACCACGTCGGGTGATGCGGGAGGTGGAGGGAGAATGTTACAGGAGCGAGTGGATTACTTGAGTGAGAGGAAGAGAAAGCCATTTGAAACGTGGAAAAGGCAGATATTGGAGCGTTGTGATGAGATTGAAGCCGTATGTGTTTGATGCTAGTAATTGAAGGTGTTCATTTTTGGGTGTCGTCTGGCCACTCTTCTGTTGGAAGTCTGCATCTTATACAAGGTGCAGAGTTGACTTTCCACCTGTATTTATTCATACCGAGAGGCGCAGTCTAGGAGAGCAATGCGAACAGTCTACGGCGGGAATGCAAACATGGAGAGAATATAGCGATGCTTCAGTCGCCCTCCGAGACAAGTCATTAAAAATGCTAGGTAGCTCATTAGTACCCATACCTTTGGAAATAATATGTACAGGTTTAAAATCATGATACGTGATATTAACATAACATAGTGTACCTACAGTACGCGTTCTACCCATAACATCCAAGTACAATCGAATATAACAGAGAGAAACTACGTAGACGCCTTCTAAACCACACTAACCAAAATACGCCGGAATTCCATACACAACAGGTGCAGCACCGTTAAGATACTTCATAACACATTTGTTCCTTGCCGCAGCAACTGCCTCAACCAGACTATTTCTCTGCTTGTTGCCTCCCCTCTTTTCCTCTAGCTCATTCCTCAACAGTCCCCACTTATCAAAAACCTCCTTCGTGAACCTGTCGATATCCTTATCCGTTACATCCCATAGATTGGCTAAAACCGTTGGACATCCAGCGAGAAGATAGTTTATCGGCATCCCATAAGGTTCAAATTCACCAGCATCCTTCAAACTCCCCGACGAACAGCCCATCAAGCAAGCAACAGCGCAACGATCCAATTTCCTGATGGTTCTCGCCGGAATATAGTGTGAACCTGAACCATGCCCAAAGTACAGCAGGACGTCGCTTTTGACCAGAATTTCCTTAAACTCTTCCTCTGTTGGAGAACGGTTGATTATTCCCGTCCATTGACCTGGGAGTGCTTTGAGGTCATTTTCAAAGATCTTTTGTGTATTTTTCAGGTCTGAGTCGGGGTTCAAGATGTAGCCGCCGGATTTTCGCGTGATATAGTGTCCTGGACGAGAAGGTTGGATGCTGGTTTGTTGCATTTGAACAATTCGATTGCGTAAGGCAGCTAACGATGGAAGACGAGAGACAGAATGTCCTCGGAGGCAAGGCATGGATTCCCAAGGAAGCATCTGGACAGATTTGTCAAGGATGAGGATTATATGGTCCACTTCTACTTCGACTTCTTCAGGACTGAATGCTGCCTCGTCGTGATATGCTGACAAGGCTGCGGTCATTGCTATAACCATCTACAGTACGATCAGTATTATGCACAGGGAAGCGTACATCAAAATTATGGCTTACTGAATCAATGTCAATCTCGTCATACGCATTGCCTTCTCCATGAAACTGCAGAATATCGACCACGAAGAAGATCAGGTCGGTCAGCGCCTCGTCCAGGTCCTGGCCTTCCGGATTCCCCAGGGCAATAAACAATTCCAGGATTCTATAGTCAATGTTGACCTTTCCAGCCTTCTTCCTCTTCCTTGAAGGAATCTTTGAAAGAATCTTATCAAAACTAGCCTTGAACCTTGCGAATAATACTGGATTCTTGGAATACTGAATGAAGATGCCCTTAAAACCTCCAAGCCAAGCACGTTCAATACCTTCAAGCAACACCTTCATCTGGTCATCCAAATCTTGACGCTCACTCCACCATTGTGCTCTATCAGCCTTATTCTCCATGTATTTGGCTTGGTGAGTGCTAGTATTAGATCGCTGTATGATCTCATTCAGTTCCTCCATCACAGCATCATACTCAATTAAATCGAGGTAGTCGTCTCGCGAGTTATGGCGGTTTAAAGGCAACCTTACCATCAACTGACTCTGGCCAGTCTGGAAACGTGTTATGTACAGTTCTTTCCGATTTTCGCTCATTGTAACCGACACTGCAGCCCACTCCTTTGGAATAATGTCAATGTATTCGGTCTGGAAGCTTGAAAATTCAAATGGTACGGCGTCAAGTATGGCAGTTGTGACACATGATGCACCTATCTCAGGCCATTGAAGGGTTTCCTGGGCCATGGCACCATGCTTCTCCGTTTCAACTACCAATTTTTCCCGCTGAGTTGCTAGTCCCTTTTGTAACTCCAAAGAGTAACTGGCAAACAGTGGGTGCTCTGGTCCTCTTCCCTTCAGATCGGTCATAGCGGATAGTAAGACAATAATGCTGGTAAGCAACGAAGCAACTCTTGGAATCGTGGTGGATGATCCTGATTTCATGGCTTCGGTGTGCACCTTTAAGAGACAATCTCTCGCTTGTTCAAGGACTTCTATAAATGCTTTCGCTTTCTTGACTATGGCCTTGCGTGTTGATTTCTTTACCGGAGAAGCTATATTGGAGCGAACAAACTCAAGTGACAATGCAATACTCGGTAGAGATATTGTCGACTCTTGTAAACTGCTGAAAACAGGATCCGACGACACAAGAGAGAATGCTTTTTGAAGATGATTTATGGCTTCGACCAGGCCCTGGAATATAATCTCTTGATTCCCCGCTGGAAGCTTGGCTGCTCGTTCCAAAGTTTCAGTGGCGGATTCACATTCGCCTTGAAGGGCCATAGAGCGAGCTATCAGTCGTTGGATATCACCTTTCTGTTTCAACAAGGTTGTGCATTCACTCTCAATCGGGGACACTTCCTTTGTCGGACTCGATTTAGTGACAGTTGACCTCAAAGCTTTAGTAGCTCGGCCGCCTCTCCTTGTAGGAGTCTTTGGTCGTCTGGATGGTGTTTTCTCTGTCACTCTAGACCTGAGCTGATCTATCCTACACTATGTTAGCGTTAATAGGGCGGAAAAAATTAGTAGACTTACTGCCCGGGCAGCTCGCTATCGCTAATCTTCCTGGCCTTGTCCATTGTGTTCATTACCATACTGTCAATTGCCTTCTCGGCACATCGGTAGGCCTCCATTTCCGCCTCCAAATTACCATTGAGTCTCTCCAAGTTGCCAACAGCTGTTTGAAATGATACCATTGCTCGACCACCACCAATTGATTGTCCAACATTTTCTAGCATTACACTGCCTTCCTGAATTTCACCACTCCTAACTTTTAGATCGCCGAACATCACCTTCGTCTGGTCGATGGACAGCTTAGCATCCACTGCTTCTACTGTTTTCAGGGCATGATTCATGAAGTAGCTAGATTCTCGGATCATGCCAAGATGACGATAAATGTTGGCTGCTTGGATATACCCTAGATGGAGTGAAGAAACCAAAGGCCATAGCTGGGGAAGGTTCAAGGCATCATGGGAGGTGGAATAATACTCCCAGGGGTTTGATCCAGTTAGGGACAGTGCCTGCATGTTTGCTGATAGAGAATCTGTAATCTGACCCCTCTTAGATGCAGAATCCTTGCCTAGATTTTCCAGTCCAGCCCAGGCTCTCGAGTTCAACCTGACACATCGCCGCGCATGAAGAAGAGACTCATTGGCGTTTCCCTGTGATTATCAGCAATCATGTAATAGCACGGAAACCAGTTATGGTGCGCTCACCTTCTCGAAGGCAATCAAGCTTGTAACATAAGCAGCATCTGCAATGGTCATATTCACCTTTACTCTTTCTGTAATCTTTGCATCAGAGCGTTTAGCAGAAGAGAGGTCTTTGTCTTGTGAAGCAATAGTGTTTGCTGCATCAAAGCATTTTAATCCTTTCTCCAGGTTGCCGATGCCAACAAGGTATTCAGTGTAAGCGAGATGCAATTCAAGTTTGGTTGCGGTTGTTATATTATCCTCTGACTTCTTGAGCCAGACTTGGGCCTTTCCGATTGACATTCCAGCTTTGCCAGAGTAGCCGAGCCGCAAGTATTGAAGACCGAGTCTTGTGTAAGTGGTGATCAGGGCTGAAAATCGCATTCAATAAGCTAATGCTGGGTTCGCCCAGTGAATGAGACATACCATTATAATTGACCGGCCTTTCCAAATTTCGAAATTTAAGCAGGAGTTCTAAAGCTGCTAGTTTCAAATCGGCTTCCCCCTTCAAGTCAAAAAATGCCACAGCCATCTCTAGCCTCTTGATGACTTTTTGAGCGTTATATATTCTGTTTAAAATACTATGCCAACTGCCTGAGAGTTGAATAATTCCATTCCATAGGCGGAACGCATTCCACACCAGCTCCGGTTGAGAGGAGCCTTGCACCCAAGCAGAAAATCCTAATCCAATGCTACATCGAGCAACAATATCGTCTTTGAATGCTTGGAGGCTGGTATCCGCATCCAGGTCGGAGGAAGAAACACTATTTGCCCACTCTAAAACTTCCTCCCCCAGACCTTGCATTGCCTCGAGATCAAGTAGGGTAGGCTGGTCGACCGAGAGCTCAAGCAACTTTGCAATAACTCTGCTCCGACGTATAGGCATCTCTTCAAGCTCGTAGATGTCCAGTAACCGCTCCCCGATCGCTCTCACGACAGAGCCGTTACCATCTCTCTGGTCAAGCGCCAAGGACAAAGTCCATTCAAGCAAGAGGCCTCTGATAGCCACAGTAAGTCCTATATTGTCTAATCTTAATTCCGTAGCCACTCCATCGTTCTTCCTAGATGCTATCTTAACCAGTCCAGTCAAGACCGCCCCTACCATTGCAATTTCTTTGTCTGAACTGTTGATTAGCTGTCTGACGGACTCGCCGTGGGTAGCTAGTTCCTCCAATCTGTTTAACAATCCAGTAGCTACAGCAGTTTTGATAGATAATAGGAAAGCGTCCTCGCTTCTGCGATAATCACGAGCAGCTAGGTAGGAACTGCCAAGAACTTGGTATTTCCGTGAAACAGATGCCGTCATTAGTTCCGATGTCGGTCGTTGATCCATGATAGAAATGCTCCTTCGCAATGCTCTCGCGGCTTTGCTCTCGGAACTAGGGGATTTCCTATAGAGTAAGTATATTTGGTAATAGACGTTTGATAGCTTTTCGTAGAACCTGTCAATACACCCAGGTCTCTCCCTGTCCATTATTTTGACAGCGGCACTGCATTCGCATAGTAGTGGTTCTGCGTTTTCCCAGGATTCAGGACACTCGGTATCGAAACCGGACAAGCGTGTTGAAAGGATGGTGTCGATTGCCGGAATTAAGATCAATTGAAGTTGATTGTGTTCCTCCTCAGAAATACCCATTGACATGTATTTACAGCAAAACTGCACAACACTCTTGAATGCCTGATCGCATATGAATCTTACTTTCTTCTTGGTTACTTGTACGGAACGGTCCAAATGAGCACTAGAGTCAGCGATCTTCGAGCCGTCATGATCCAGAGAAGTCCAGAGACCTAGACAACTACGTCTCAGTTGCCCGGTCTCTTGCAGTAATGATTTCACGTCTTGCTTCCGTCCTCTAGCAACGTTCTCTAGCTCTTTAACTGCAACAGAGACTTTCGCTTCCAAACTCTCCAGCCACTTAGTATCAAGCACCGTCCCGCCGACCCACGCAAGTCGCAATGATTTCAGTTCTAGGACTGCCAATCTGACTTTGCAAAGTACCGCCAGCGCTGCATTCGCATTGTCATCAACCCTCTCCAGCGCAATTAGCCAGTCTTCGGTCCATCTGATGGATTCATTCGTGAGGTTTGCATCTGACGCCGCCAAGCATATCAACTTGTACACTTCGAGGGGTAATAGCTCTTTTTCATCTTTGCAGTTCAGTAACTTCTTCATCTTGCCCACCACGTCTCTCACAAATAGATATCGTTCGCTCTTGCTCTTTCGCTCCTGTGATTGTGTTCTTCGAAGGTAGGTGGCCAAATACTTTTCAAATGTTCCCCAAAGATTTTTGGGCTGTTCATCTGGGCGTAACGTTTGTTGCAAGGCCAGACACTCTATTTGTAGCGCTTGAAGAGTGATCATACTGTTCGGGGTGCAGAGGGCCTGGTTGTGCGATGCCGCCGTATTGTTATTGATGGCAGTGGTAGGGGTTAGAGAGACCAATATTTGGGATAATACGCAAACATGAGACAATGCTTTTGAAGGTGAAGATTTGGCGAGTGCCTTGATAAAGGCTAAAGGACTACTAAGTGAGGAAAGTGAGGGAACGATAACCTGGTATCCAGATTAGCATCCAAAATAGAACGTATCAATGAGGAATCATTGTTACTTCGATCACCTCGACTCGTTTCAGTCCTGTGATGCAACGCATTACGCCCAGTTGGAAGCTAATAACTAGAGGGAATGCAGAGCTGGATGCTGATATGTGAGGGAACTCTAAGAGTGTTGATAGTTCCTCACTCTCCGCCTTTGAATCAACATGGACAGCATTTTCTTTCCCAACCCTTGATGTAGTTAATACTTTGCCTATTGCTTTCTGCATCGCCATCTTCTCCTCCTTGGTATCATAAGCATCTATCAACCAACTTTCTATTCCGTTACCGATGTCCATGGCCAACTGTAGTCTCCATTTTAATTTCTTAAGCTCGTTTAACGCCCGTTCGAACCGTCCGAGCTGAATTAATTTTGAAGACAGGCTGAGTCGGGCATTTTCAGTCTGCAAGGGTTGCATATTCGGAACACCCTCCGTCGATTCCATGGATATAAGAAATGATATCGAAATGCTGCAACAATCCGCGAGATGATCGATGGTATCAGTACTCCCCAAAGCTGAGTCACTGCTGTTCCCAGAACGAGATTGTAGCACCTTTGTACCGAGTCTACCGGCCACTTGTGTTCTTAATTTGTCCACTGAAGGAGATGGTGGATAGAGCCTGGTAACTGTAGATTTCGTTATGTCGGAGAGAGTGCGCAGGATACTATTTATTACTTCGATGGCAAGCCGCGACCGATCTATAACCGATAGCAGAGGGGCATTGCTACTATCTGAAGTCGTCTGTTGTGCCCTTGTTGCTACCAGTTTTTTGCTAGTTAGTTGAGCGCTTGGCGTTTTGCCACCGGCAGTCGCTGAAGCAGCTGCCCGAGGAAATAGAGTTTCGTTGAGTAAATTGACTGTTGAGCTGGAGCAGGAGTTTGGAGAAAGACTTTGCGTGATGATCTGGCATGGACTCGGTGGTGGCAGCGGTGGTTTGAGGGGCGGCATCTCCGCTGGAGTGCACCGTGGAATGATTGTGGATGGTGAAGAGGCCCGCCGTGACCAGACAAAGATTATATATAGATAACACTGTCAATATGAAGTGAAAAGATCAGAACGAGGAGGGGAATGGGAAAGAGGGAGCATATGAGCAAGGACGTGTCGAGTGAATGTACAAAAGAGTGTCGAAACCATCGTTGTTGGATTGGTTTCTTAGCGCGTTATGGTTGCGCCGAAGCAATGAACCCTAACTACCTTCCATGTCTCCAAAGGATGACTAAGCACCGATTGGGTCTAGGCTAAAGACAAAAGGTAACACTACACCACCAAAAACACCCACAGATTAGGTCTGGTACATATTGTCTCGGCAATACAATCAAAAGTCAACGACAAGGACGCTGGGCCTAGGATGGATGGGTTCCCAGTAGCAAAAATTTCAAAGATGCATTGGACATTTCAATTTCAAAGTATATTTAGTAAATTCTATAATTCATCAAACAGAGAGAACTTATAACTACAAGAATATTCAGTCATATATTTTTCAAGTGCAAATATGAAAGATTTCTAGATCATTTTGGTGAAACAAATAGGGTTAGATTGCAGTATACTGTAACAAAATATGGTCAGGTAACATTTGCATGGAAATTTCAGATTCAGAGAACAAATATTAATTTGATGTTATCTATTCAAAGTTGCCAGTTGCTTCTATAACCAGAGAATACATAGAGTGAGAAGAGTAGAATATTCTTCAATACCAACCAGCTTGTGTTTATATAAAGTTTGAATACGAGATATAGTTCAATTATATACGATTCTACTACTTAAATCATAAATGGTTTATGTATATATTATCGACTAAATTAAACACATTAAGCCAGTATAAGAATATCACTAATTATTTCTGTACTTCATCATCAGCAAAATGTAAAATGGTTCGGAAGTCATAACTCAACAACTCAGCTATTCTGAACAGCCACACCAATGCTTCCAGAAGCTTCGACATGCTCCCGAACAGGCTGAATGCAAAATGATGTGCGTCTCAGGTGCTCTAAGAGTATTGTCAGATGCTTCTCAAGGCTACTGGAGTAGTGGAACAGAATACAAGAACATTCTAAAGAGTATGAAGTTGTCTTCAGAATGCTATTAAATCATGCATTTAAGTTGATGAAATTTCAGAGCTGCTGGGACTATAACACTCCTCTCTAGAGCGATTCTAGTGGACCTCGAGCCAGACTCTCCAGAAGTGATATTATGTAATGTACCTATCGAATAGTACAATTTGGTAAACTGATCCCATCGCTACACAACTGAATCAGATATGCTCAACTGATTAATATACAGTCCAGTAGATATCTACATCGACATGATTTTATACAAGCCATACACTATCGATGCAGCCTGCTGTTGAATTCCCCTGCACAAACTGTGCCGGTCCAACTATCGCTCTAATGGGTACAATTTGCATCTTATTCTTTTGTTTTACATCTCAGCTGAACCCGTCAGCACTATCAGCACAACCATGAAGATCTTTGAACTTTAATGGAATCGCCACCGCGTATTCTGGAACTTGAGGATGTATTACCCATTGTTGAGTCTTCTTTCACTACTTACAAAAGGTCGATATTGCTTACCCTGCTGCCAGGCGCCCCTGATATTGCAGGATCTGATTTGGTAGAGTCCAGCTGAAGTATGATACAAGAAAAGAAGGAATTCTTCATTGGAAGGTGTTATTGAGGTCATTCTCTTCACTTTGCATATACTGGACCCAGATGTTATGAGCTTTAGACATGATCCCTCAGTTGGCATTGGTATATTGAACCTTGCAATCAAGTTCCAGACGCTCAACAGATGTAGGGCAGTGAAATCGTTGACAGTAATAAAACACCCCATTCTGGAGTTTAATAAATATATTGTCTATACGTACGTTCTGATCATATCTGAGCACGAGTCCACTAACTTAGTGTTCCCAGTTCCCTTCATTTTAAGTGTGGAAAAGCTTTCCAAAGTTAGAAAGTCCGAAATCTTCTGACGCATCTCTGAGTGACGTTAATTTGATACTTCTGCCCACTCCGTAGACATGCATTTATCTTCAATGATATACCTGCTGTGAGACAAGGCGGATAAAGGGCTCATCCTGAATTGTTTAGCGACGTAACAGATGGGCTCTGCATGTACTTCACCATTTATCGATAGTGCACAGAAGGTTGAAAACTCTTGCTGAGTCAATATTGTACTAGTCTTGGAGTGCAAAATATGACAGTGTCTCTCCATGTAGTCACGACCAGTAACCTGGTCATTGTGCTTAAACATCTGTCCAATATAATCGACTTTGTTGTGAGATTGATAACCCTGTTTCACGTTGGCGATATGTAGCCGTTCAAAAATATCAGGGGTGAAAATGTCACCGGAACCCATTCGCCTAATTGACTCCGATATATGGCTCACAAGATGCATCTTTGGATATCCGAAATGGATTACATGTTGTTTAATGGTTTTCTGGAGTGCCTGAATGTCGATTGTCTCCCACCAAGCTTCAAATTCGGTCACACGGATGGAGAACTCCTTCTTGAACTGGTTCTGTTCATTCGAGGTGATGCCATTAATCTCTCTCTCAAGCTGGTTAGTGATGTGCTCCATATCAGCTGAGCTTCAGGTGGTGGCTTCAGTCTTAGTATCAGATACATGGATCTGAAATGTCAGTTCCTTGTTAACAGTCATGTTAGCCGGCCTGTATGCCATGTCTTCGGCTGCCACCTTCCTTTGGGCAAGTTTTTGGCGAATATCCTTCTCAGACTGGTTGTCTTACTCCCAACTTTCTGCAATGGTTGTCACACATGATGTCGGAATTATTTATTGAAAAGCTTGCATTTAGCAGGTGTCACTTGATGGATTTGACGCACCAATCACTCAATGGCCTTCTAATGATCTGCATCTGACCAAGTAGTTGCCACTTGTCAGACTCTATTCAGGTGCACCTGAAATTGCTTGTGTTTTGTTGTGGAAATCTTTTCAGCCCCATACACATGGGCCTTCATTGCAGCACCAATTTTATGAATCTTTTGTTCACACAACTGATGGGATTCTGTTGCCAACAGACCATCCTCTTTGGCCTTGGCAGACTTCAACATTTTCTATTCTCGAAAATAACCTTCTTCAGTTAATATTGCTTGAGTGCATTATGTAGAGCTTTAAGGGATAGATTCGAGTGATTTTGTTGGCTAACAAGTAGAGTGAATTCCCAGAATACTGGTACTGCTCCCATCACCATTTCATTGGAGGCTGTTTCTGCCGCAGTTTTTCTGTCAGCCTTGAAGCAGACAAGAATTGGAACACCATTTACTGCCAGTGTTCTGATCATTCCTCAGGTCTCTTTACCATGCCAGGTCCCGCAGTTTAATTAATTGAATGGTTTAGAGAAGGCTGGCGGCCGGAATATCGTGGCGCCATTGTGAATTGATTGTCAAATTGATCCTTGACATTTCTAGCTTTCAGGTATTTGAGCAGCCAGTGCAATAAGTTTTGAACTAAACCCAGCAGCAGCAGATACAATTCATCAGGCTGCCAAAGGCAATAGTCATTGCAGAGAGGGTATTGCCAGAACTGGTTGTGGATTGGGCAGACACCTAGAGTGTGCTGAGCGTCAATATTATTGTCCTCCAGCAGCTCCGAGTAAATATGCTGGTCTGTTGAGTTATTGAATGGTCAACAAGTTGAATGCCCCATCCGTGCACCTTTAGGAATTTCACACATCAAGCATGAGCCGTATGCAACTTGAGCAACCATGAAATGTTCCAGATAATCCCCGACCCAGGAAGCCAACAGAGGGTAAAATTGTTGCTCGAATCCATCTGCACAATTTCATTTCAAGCCTGGGCCAGTGATGTCAAGATGCCTAAGTTCAGCCTGCACAGTTCCAGCCATATTATGCCATGTGTCGTCAATGTTTTTGGCACATTTCAAGGGAAATGGGATCAGTCTGATGAGAATCCAGGCGTGCTTTGTAGGTGTCCAGCAGATAGCTTTCTGAATGTTACAAATTGTGAGATACAGTGGGCAGGCACGCTGATTGCCTGAATGATTGGTCATGTAAGACATATTGGACGTAGATATGACTGGCACAATCGTCGCTCTTGAAGGAAGTTAATCCTGTATATCCCACCACCGTTCGCCCCTGGTCATTTTGCCGTAGATTTCACAATACTCAGAGGCAGCGAGGTGCACCGGTTTCAAATTGAGGTGTGCCTGAAAAGGGAGACGTGCTAGGCAAAACTGAATACATTTGATAATATCCCTGTAGTATAATGTTCAAAAGATATGTGAGTCATCTTCAATCCAACTATCGTCACCAAGCCCGAAATCAAGTTCAGAGAGGAGCTTTTGCAGGGTGTCTGATGATTGGAATGATTCAATTTTGAAGTTGTCCAGTCCACACTTGTGATGTTGATCTATCCATGTGTTTGTTTTCTTGCTAAATGACTGAGCCAGCTGAAAGTCCTGCGCGTACCAAAATGGATGCCATGGATTCCATTGTACTGAGTAGGTGTGATACTTGTTGTCCGATCCAGTTGCTTTGCCATATGCTTTCCCCCCTGCATTCTCCACTACAACTACCTGTTTATGAGTCTTTGCCTTTGTTGGATCAGGGGTACAGGTAAGATAAGGTTGCTGAGGGTCTATAGGTGCTTTGTTGGGAGAATCTTTAGGTGGTAGTACACCTGATACGTTGTCTATGAGTAGTTCCTTCATTTACAGCTTGTCCATGGCCATTCAGGTATACCTATTGTAGTCAAACAATGTTGCCTCAGTGTGAGGGAAGCCGGCAGGTGGTAAAATCCCAATGGGTAGTAGCCCTTCATTTATTGATATTGGGTGATACTGTTGAATGTGAGATTCCAGTCAATTCTCGTTGAATACATTCTTTGCCGGATAAAGGATTGAACATGTTTCCGACGAGTGTTGACCATCTTTGGTAAATGCTCTGTATTCTGATGAATTTCGATGATGCTTCAGGGGGTATTGTTTGTTGCTGGATTTGAGTGTCAAGGATATTTGTTTGAAAGGGAGGTAACTCAGGTTAGCGTACTACTTTCAAAGCTGCATCACACCCCACCAAATGTAGAGGAGGGGTAAAACAAAGTCACCTTACGATCAGCTTTCTTCATAAACTAGGATAGTATCTATCAAATCCAGTATATTAATGCTGCACATTAATATCTGAAAATGGTCAGCAGAGGAAGTCTGTTTTGTCATCAAGGCAATGAACTTTGAGGACCGTGTATCAGGTGCTACTACTACGATTGGCCATATTATAAACTACATTAATGCAGTATTGTCCAGATTATGTCTACACTCGAGCCTGAAGCTGTGGATAACATCAGCTCAAATCAATGAAAAAGTAAGTTTTCTAGCTGGCTGTAAGCCCACTTAGTGATTATCCAGAACTGATTGGATGGTAGGATGTTGTCTTTAGTAACGATCCTTGACTGGTGGGTGGATTCTGAGGAGACAATGAAGTTTACACAGAGAGCTCAAAAGGAATCAATCACTATTGCTGCTCAACTACCAAGTCCTCATATTAAATGAAGTGCAGGTCATACAAACACAGTTTTAGTGTAAAATGCCTAGTTATGCTAACCTTCCAACTGGAAATAGTTCTTGTTGGGTTCCTGGAGATATCATGTTGAATTCCTTCTATGACCTTTACTGTCATGAACTGAACAGAGGTGAGCTACTGTCCAAGATCCTACGATACGAATTCGAGTATAAAACAAAAAATGCCAGAATGTGTGTGACAATGATTTCTGTTTCTCAGCCGGGTTGCATGGGACCAAATGTGCAGTAAAACACCACAGTCTGTGACAAAGCAGATGAACATAAGGTATCTTCATTCCGCCGAGGGTCACTGCTACCTTCAATATTCCCAAGTATACTCTGCTGCATTCAAAATCACCAATTGAATTGATAATGTGTTTACAATCATCTTTTTATTCACATACAATATTGATGTATGGATCGCCGCCAAAGACAATCACAATGGCTCCAAATGGTGGGCTCCTTGGCTCACAACAATGCCCAGATGACAATGTGAGAGCATTGGATAATGAAGCAGGAAATACACCAAGCAAATACACTCAATTCAGACAACCCAAAAATGAATTTCATCCTCCACCGGGGCATAGTTACCCTTCTTCGCAGGTACCCTTTCCAAGCGCTCTCCATTTTTACGACCATGCCCCATTCAACGTGACCCCAAGCGTACAACCAAGCACTGGTGCAATCCAAGGATATCTGTGATATGGGCCATCTTAGCAAGCATATGATTTCCCCCAAGGCGGTTATTGTGAACTTCAAATATTCCCTCCTCAGCAATTGACAGGACATTGGCCATCATTTCCAGGCGCACCTTGAGTGCCTGTAGCACCGCCTCGAAACAATCCAGTCATTCAGCCGACATCTTCCTCCTCTACTGCACCAGGACAACTTTCTGATGCACCTGGAAGACCCTGCATTAACCTCCCAACAAAACAATTTCAGCTGGCTGTGGAACTGCGAAGGACAGATGTTGCAGAGATTGCTGATTTGCCCAAATTACCAGAGATTTCCTATGATGAATACGGTGCAGATTATGAGAGCGACGATTCATTGGACTTGGGCGGGGCCAAAGCCACAGCCACAATCGGCTTGAATTAAATGGAATACTCCTTGAAGCAATTTGCCAAAAGAATGAGTCAGCCTAAGTTTAGTACCTTCAAGAAGTGGAACAAAGTATGGGTGGCTGGGTTTCTGGAGAAGGAGCATCGGTCCATAATCTGGGGACAGAACCATTTGAAATAGCTGTGTGATAGATCCCTGCACTGGGGGATGGCAGTTACAGAATTTTTGGAGACTTTCAAATGCTGGCTTCCTGTAGAATATTTGGATACTATGGAATGGATTTGGCGACATTGGGTTGCAATGTTCCTGAGGAAATGTACGATCAAGGTTTGTGAGGGTGGGAAGAAGAGAAGGCTAGGCAACAAGCAACCAGTGACAGATATAGGAGAGCGCAGGCGCAAAATAGTGCATGGTAACTTCGCATAGTTGCCAAATACAACTTCCATGGTTGGGATTTGTTGAGTTCCGAACAGCAACAATGACCAGACATCGAGCATACAACTCCAATATCAGCAACAACCTTAGTTGCCATCAGAAACACCCCAGTGTTCCGGTCGGCTCTGATGGCTCAGACGGAACCTCGTACACTGTGACGGAGAAATACATGCTTTCCGTCGCGCAGGTGACGGGTCGTGTTCCATATCTACCGCCTTTACTTTGCGCCTGGATACACACCATTACAATGACATCTGTGTTACACTCATCACAGGGGCTGCAGTTATGCTGTAGCCGTGTATACAACACCTGGTGAAGTTTATGTCTTTTTCCGGCTGAGTGCCACATTTCACCTCTCCACTATTGCTATATATTGGATGCCGCACTTTCCCCATATATGTTTAGCTTTCAGATGTTGTCACTTATTACAATACAGTCTTCGCATTGGATACATTGCTTTCTGTTGCATTTGCTTCGCCATTATCGTATTTTACACATCTGAAATATACTGTCCAATTTTCACACTATCTAGTACTACGCCCTCAGGCCTCCACATTCGGCGTTGATCCATCATCGAGTTGCGATGCTTTGTCTTGCTCATCCGCATCGTCGCCATACTCACCCTCATAGCCGTCGACATTACTCATTCTACTATGCCCTGAGTCCTCTACATTCTGCGTTGATCCATCATCGGCTTGCGACGTTTCTTCCTCCTCATCCGTATCTGCATTGTCGCCATCCTCACCCTCATACCCATCGACATCACTGGTTCCCAGGTCAAACCTCTTGAGTTCAGTCGTGGCCCGTCATGGCCAGCTGGCGGTGGGGATGGCATTGCGCTTGTCGCTTTCGGCAGCTTCATCTTCGTAGTCCCCGCTGTCCCCTGGCATCCCCAAATTCAGTTCGTCATTCATGCAATTGCTGTCTATCGGGATATTTGGGACATTTCTTCCGATCTGAGATTCCTCAAGTGCCACTTCTGACGTCAAATAGTCAAGAAGAATAGCATTGTCAACACGCACTGCTTCCGCGCTCATCACCACGGCAGGCATTGGGTTCTCCACCTGTTGGATCTGACGTTTGATGGTAGCAAGCGTGTTTCAATACACCCTCTGTTGGTAGCTTTCCGGTAGTATGTTCCAGGTATTCATCAAGAATGTATACATATTTGCAACAACAAGCAAGGTTGACAACATGCGACCCGTTACAGCGCAGCAGCATGCAATTTTACCACTGTCATTCTTGTAGTTGAAGTAGTTCGAGCGATCAAGTCTATCTGCGTTCAGCTATGACTTGGAAGCTTTCGGAAAAACACCATTGTTCTTTTGCCACTCAACGAGAGGATGGCGCAACGCGGTGCATGTAAACATGGTCAGTGGCAAGGGTATATGACTGTCCTTGTCGTCACTAATGGAATTATAAAATCCATCAGCATACTTACCTCGGTTATTTGCCAGATGATAAAATTTGTTGTAGATACACTGCGGGATTGCTTCTGCCAGGAAGTAAAGTGGATGCTAGCCATTCGTTATCAGCTTTTGACACTCTGTGCGTTCGATTTGGACCGCGTACACCACCTTCCGCACTCTCTGCTACAGGAAAAATATACTTATTGTCTGCCAGAAGGGAATCAATGAATTCCAAATGCTCTGCGGCGGATTCAAAGCTGTGGACATCATAAAGCTCTGCAATGTTGTCCCTTGCTGATTGAATGAAATGGGATTTAACCATATCGACTTATGCGCGAACCTGGTACCGGTTTCACCCTGTGATAGTCAACGTGGGCCATTGCTTCGGCATACCTCTTTCAATATCTTCTTTGTGCATGCCTCAAATGCTATGGACCAAATGTTGTTTTGCTGCATAGTGGTGTTCCAGTACATTTCTATTATGTGCCAGTGTAGGGCTTTAGCTAATGCTTTCGCAATGCATCGCGTTGCATAACCTATCATCTCCATGTCGCTTGCACTCCTAAATGGCCATCTGTTCCACATGTAGTGCTCCAGGAGTCTGCCTGTTGTAAATACAAGATGCGTTATGGCTGAGTGACCAAATCGATGGATGCTGTGACTGCCGGAGACCACAAATTGCCATGTAGACACCGCCTGCAGTTGCCATTGCCACTGCCTCTGTCTCTAATTGCTTTCTGTAGCTCGCGTTCGCAGTATATTTGTAATGATCGGGCGGGCCTCTGGATCAGGGACGGGCGTAGGTAGGATTTTAAGACCGCGGAGAGGAGTGGGAGTGCTAGCAATGCCTGATACGGGGCGGGATGCAACGCGACGCGTTGAGTCTGTCTTTGAGGTTCCTCCGGGTGCTGGTATGCTATGACTGCTTGTACCAGGCGTGGCGGTCGGAGTATTTATTGTCCGTCGTAGTCTAGTGGATGGGGTGGAAATGACACATTGAGTGATATCTGCAATGCATAAATTGTTCAGCGAGGATGAGGGGGTGTAGTTCTGACCTTGGATCATAGAAGGTACAAAACTCCCTCCTTGAAAGGAATCCCTCTCGCCAGCCGATATGGAAATGCATCTCTTAGCAGGTGGAAGATGATAATTCCCCGAAGGCCCATGCTTATGTTGATTCTGACGATTAGCACAACTTTGTACATTTTGTACGACCGGAGTCATTTCAAGGTGAGGGCATTGGGAAGGCAGAATCTGATATTGATGTTTGACGTTAAAAAGGTAGGAATAATTTCCTCTGCATGCACATGCAACGGCAGGCAAGGTAGACTCCTATTTGAGTGGCCCTTGAGGGATTCGACAAAGAAGGGAGGCACAGTGTAGACTGTGTCAGACTCTAAACCCTGCCAATACTCTGGGATGAGATCCTTTGAGAAGCATTCAATTATCGAGTTAACTACAATCAGATTAAACTCAGCATTGAAATTCACTGTTCAAGCAACATCTGAAGGTCTATTCGCACCACTTGAAGTGTGTTGATGATTTCCTGCCGCGACTATCATGGTATAGCACTCGTTTTTGGCACAATACTTCGAACCATCCATTGTGTATATCTTCAGCTTCCTAGTGGAAATCCCCCTTTGGCGGAGCCAAAAGCATTGCAAAGCGGACAATGATGTATCCTCTATCCTATGACATCAGTTGATTGTGCTTTTTCCACCGCTAGGCGTTGGTAGCCATGTTGGATGGTTGCACAGTTGGGACACCCTGACAACCACTCAGTTTGGTCTGAGATGCATGAGGTCTGAGTGGTAAAAGTGGTATGTGATGCCAAAGCAACGCCCGACATTGTATACTGTCCTCACCGCGAGAACTAAATCTCGTCTCGAGGCTCCTCAATCCTGAGGTGTCTGGTGGATGGGCAAGATGAAGGCTGGGCTGTTTTGTGTTTGTTAACTAACAAAACAAGTGGAACCAAGAAATTGCAGAAACTCGAGTATATATATCCCTTCTTTCCACCCTCACCTCCATTCTCTTTTCCAGTTGTATTACACACACCGCCAGCATCCTGAACTCGTACGACATTAGGTGACTTGCACAGAACAACGCCACTTGTTTCAAAACACACCTGTGAATAGATACAACTTCCTACGTTCCCTCTAGGCTTCCTCCCGCTAAATGCAACTGTATTATAATGCTAATGCCTCGGATGTAGATTCATCTTCAACTTTCAGCTACAGTACCAAAGGGCAGCGTCAAAGGAAAGTGGAAGGCAACTGCTACGGCAAAACTGCAGACATCGGTTATAAATCGACCCCTGACATTGGATTGGAACCGTGTAAAGGGATTCATGTCGGAACACATCCATCGAATCATACGGATATACAATGTTTTTGGCGTTAAGAATGAGAGGGCATCGGACATCTTTCATGATATAATCTTTCTTTATCCAGTCACAACTCGCCACTTTTCACAGTTCCAGCTAATGTGTCCGCACCACAGGAGCAGGAGTTTGCCTTTCCGGGAGTGGTGCGCAGCCTTCTGCTCATATATGGGGCAAATATTTGACAAAACCCACGACCAAATGAACATTTGGAGGTGGGACAACCCCAGTGCCTTCGGGGATCAAGTCGATCGCTCGAATCCGCAGACAATCAGCTTGGGGAAGGTTAGACGCACTGGTGAGCATTTCTCTTGCTACGGTAGCGATGATCTCAGGGCAAAGATTGAGCCACCAAGCTGCCAGCAGTACATGCCAGGTGACCTCCTGGCCGTTAGACCACTGAATTGGGATGAGATAATTGACGAGTATGAGGATGATGAGAACTGGGTGGATCCCAGAGCATCAACCGGTGGAAGGAGCCGTCCTAGCGATCGCAATGATAATGACGATGGCGAGGGTGAGAAGGACATGCAGGGTGGTGGAACAGGGAGTGGGAAGGGAAAGCGTACAAAGGATGGGAAGGGCAAAGGGAAGGGAAAGGCAATAGAGGAAGGGAAGGGGAAGGGGAAGGGAAACGTTAAAGGGAAAGGTATTGTTAAACAAACCCCAGGAGGAGATGATGTTCCTCGTGTGGTTGCTGTGCAGTTGCAGAAGGAAACATATGAGGCCGACTTGGACATGGAGGGCTAACTGGAGCGGGTACATTTAGATTCGGAAGCATCGCGCCCCGAGTCAATTTCCGCAGATGATCATACCGACTCTACTAAGGAGCCGGATGGCTAATAGTACTCAGACCATGATTCTCATGTGGATATGCGCATGGAGGATGATGTGGACGCACTGGACGGTGTTGATTTAGACGGCGATGTGGATATGCAATGGGATGGTGACGATAAAGAGGAGGAAGATGAAGAGGAGAAAGATGAAGAGAAGGAAGATGAAGAAAAGGAAGATGAGAAGGAGGAGGAGAAGGAGGAGGAGGAGGAGGAGGAGGAGGAGGAGGAGGAGGAGGAGGAGGAGGAGGAGGAGGAGGAGGAGGAGGAGGAGGAGGAGGAGGAGGAGGAGGAGGAGGAGGAGGAGG